>OKXB01001762.1_pt1 | contig 19716 bp, 15 predicted proteins | sample 1601731 | NCBI WGS metagenome assembly OKXB01 (sample SAMN04414077, study PRJEB24778) | human gut metagenome | material: faecal | host: Homo sapiens | reverse complement strand
TGCCGATTTCGTACAAAAGCTCATTAGTGCGGCTTAAAAAATTAAAAATTTCATTAAAAAAATCCTCAAAGCATGGGGTATCATTTAAATAGGACATATTCTAGCATGCATGTTATTCGCTTTCGCAAAGCGTGTTGCCAGTAGTGCTCTCCATCTTCAGGGAGAACTTCCAATATACTCTCTGCAAATTGAGACAGCTTTTTTAAAGAGTCAAAACCACAAACTGGATCGTAGTAAAATTTCCCGTCAGGAGAAAAATCCAATACATCAGTATCCCTGCCGCACTCATTAGCCAAAGTTCTTATTTTTTCTAAAGTGCCGTCGTCTTTAAAATCAAATATGCTTAGGGCGATTTTCCGCTCTTTGTCATCTGCCTTATAGCGGATTAAGTCGCGCAAAAGCACATTGCAGGTAGATGTCTTTCCGCTACCCGTTGAACCAAAATCGTGTGCTTGCAAAGCACATCTTCTGAGATCTCAACAACCCCACTCTTAAAACCAATTCTTGCGACTATATCGTCTTCCATAAAAAGATGTATCAAGCGCTCAAAATTTTATAAAATAATAAAAAACTTTTAAATACCTGGCTTTTTTGTCCGGCATAGAGGTCGTATAAAAAATATACCATTACGAATGAAACGCGAAGGCGCTTCTTTTTTTGGGTAAATTGGAGAAGAAGATAGGTCGCTACAGGGTGGGAGATAACCAAAAAATACAGTGATTGGGCAATAAAATAGCCGGTGTGGCTATTGCCGAATTTAGGGTGAAAATAATCTGCGGTAGGGGCGCTTAACTTTACGGAGTCGCTTGCTAAATAATGGCATTGGTAGGGGCTTATGTGTGTTCCTTTCGGGCCCTTTGGACCGAAAGGAGTTAGTGTAACACTTAGGCGTCCATTATGGACGCCGGTAAACAATCCTTTGTTTTTTCGCCGCGTAGCGGCGTTTTGCGCAAGCCGGTCTGCGCAATTTCACAGCAGGAGAATATTCGCCGCGTAGCGGCGGCAGTGCCCTTGTTGGAGCTTGAATAGGAATTCCTATGCTTATATGTATGAATACATTTAGCACTATCAAATCCAAGCAACAGGCAGAGAATTATTTTTCAGAGGAATTGCGGCAGTATTTTGACGGCTCTAATATAAAGGGTAGACTTATGGAGCGTCTCGGACTTGCAAAGAATATTCCGTCAGAAAAAATTTTTACGGCCATACTTAATAACAAGCACCCCGTGACCGGAAAAAAGTTGCGTCCACGTGAGAGCAAAAGGCTTTTGTTTTCCTTCTGCTTTTCGGCACCGAAACCTCTTTCAATACTCGCCATGTTTACAGATGATAAGAGACTGTTTGATGCTCACCGGAAGGCCAGCAACATAGCGGGCGATTGGCTGGAGAATTTTGCGGAAGTCAGGAAGCGCAAAGGCGGGAGGACGGACAGCGTTTTGACGGGAGAGACCCTGCGATTTAGTTGTGAACATATGCTAAGCAGAGCTGAAGATCCCCAGCTGCACTCACACGAGGTATTTTTTTAACATTACTTACGACAAAGAGCTTAACGCGTTTTACGCGCTTGACCCGGGACAAATGGGTACGCGGTCAAAGTTGGCTACCCACATATACCGCAATATTTTAACGCGCGAGCTAAATAAGATATCTGTTCCGGCATACATAGATGAAAGCGGCAGGGTAAAAATCTACGGAATAAGCGATAAGCTTTGCTACTACTACAGCAAGCGCTCAAAGGAAATAAACAAATATGTAGAGGATTACGAGAGGGCCCACCCGGGACAGAAATGTGGCAATAGATTTAGGGCAAAAGTTGCGAACGCTTTTAAGGGAAAGAAATTAAGCATTGCGGAGGAAAATCTGGCTATTGCAAGATTTAAAGAGGAGATTGAGGATGCAAACTTGGATGAAGAATTGTACAAAATTGCCAATATAGAAAAAGGATATGCGGATTCTATTTTGGGGTAAATTAATTTCTTCATTAACTAAACGCAACGCGGATAAGATTGTCCGCATATACGAGAAAGGTATATCGCAAAAGCGCGGCTGCATAAACATGTACGATTATCTTATGGGGGCTTTGATATGCGCGAAGGCTGAAGTCTCCTACTCTGAAATAAGGGAGGCCGTGAAAAAGCGTCTCAATGCCCGTGAAATTTCCCAATACAAAGACACAATCATTCTAAAATCGAATGACGCCGTGCGGAAAGAAATAGTAAAAATTCTTCCGGATCTCAAAAATATAATGTTGCAATACCCCCTTAGCAGCAGTCAAAAAGCGGCAATAAAAAATTTGCCACATGCGAAAAAGATTTTGGACGATTCGCAGCCCGTCGTTGAAATTAAGGAAAGTGAATTTGGAAGTGCCACGGGCGATATGGCGTTTATTTCAAAATTAGTCGTAAACGGTGGTACAAAAGCCTATTATTTAAATGCAAGCCGCAAGATAAAGCGCAAGAAAACGGGTGCGCACTATGCGGAGGCGCTAAAATTTGAAAAGCTTGGCTCTGTTGAAAATGGATCGCTAATCATAGTTGATAATGCCGATTACGTTGACAACGACCATATGCTGGATCTCCTGAAAACATCAAGAGATCGCAGATGCAAGATAATCCTGCTAACGTGCGAAGGTTTAAAAACGGATCCCCGCTTGCATGCGATTGACGCTGTTAGAGCGCAGGCCGTGAAAATGGCTCCACCCGTTCCTAAGGCAATTAGAAAGGATTTTAAGGATTTGGCGAATGCTGTGCGAGATTACCGCGTATTCTACGGCAATTTTAAACAGTCCGGACTGGATATGAAGCTCGTTTTTCTGAGCGAGAAGTCCAGAGACGCCTTTGTTAAAAAGTACGCCGAATTTTACAATGCAGAGCTTCCGGATTACGGCATTTACCCGAATATAAATATTGAGGATACAAATTATTACCTCTTTGCGCAAGATGGAGAAGATACGGAAGAGGCCGAAAATAACTTGGCAAAACAAGGCTTAAGCGTGCATGTTGCTAAATTTTTTGCTCCCGAACACAATATTCCGCCCATATATGCCAATAGGCCGATGGGCAAATATCCTTCAACACTTGCGCAAAATAAAACGGGGGCTCTTGAACAGAAATATAGCGGAATTAATGCAAATCCACAGAGTGGTAAATCTAAGAGCAATATGCCTATTCAAAAGCCACTTGCAAGGCAGGGTTTACAGAATATAAAACCGAATCAGGCGCTTAACCCTCCAATTTTGCACAGGACACAGGGTAATGATAAATTGCAAGGCTTAAGCAATGCGGGCAATAGGAATTCTCCGCATGGCGATAGTAATCATTCAAGACCAGGCAGTGCAGGGCAAGCTCCAAAAGCGCGTGGATTCCCCGAAAGGGATCATTATCCACCACAAAATACTGGTGGAGCAACACAGCCTCCAGGTAATGCGATTGGAAGGTCCGATTCAAATGAAATAGATAAACCCCAAACTCAATCAGGCAAGGATTCCAGAAATAAGGCGCCAAAGGATCCTCCACCCCCGGACGATTTTTGGGACAGATAGAAAATTTCCAGTCAAGATAGGAGACGCGGCGAAGTCTCGCTTAGTGAGAAAACATGCTTCTGAAATCTTCAAAGGAGTTTGTCATTTCATAGTCAACACCTGATTCCAAAGCTTCAAAATGGCGTTTCCCACAATGTATCTTCAAGCGTTGCTCAAGCGCAAGTTGTTCTTCAAATAGAACTCCTTTGGTTTCCAAAACAAAGAATAGCTTTTTTTGTTTATATTCATCCTCAACTAATACCGCCCAATCAGGATTGTATGTTCCAAGCGGCGTATTGATTTTGAACCAATCCGGCAGTTTGACGTAAAGCTTTACTTTGTCATTTTTCTCCATTTCTTCGGCAAATCGCGATTCGATCGCCGAATCGTAAACGACATAATCGTAAACGCTCTTTTTAGATTCCAGCATCTTGTCTAAGTAAGAGTTTAATTCCTCCGAATCAAGAAGTTCCTGGGCGTAATACGAACTTATCTTGTGGTACTTTACACCGTCCACAATCATAGCTTTCATTTTCAGCTTTATGATTTTTAGGACATCTTCAATAAACTGTTGCGGGTTGCGCTTAAAATCGTCTATACGCTTGCTTCGGACAAGAATTTCAACGATTGTCTTGCGCTTGAGGCTTGTTTCGGACTGCAGGAAGGAGACAATATCGGGCAGCGCCAGTTTTTCTCCGTCATTGAATTCTATTGAGGTGCGCTCATTTTTTGTGGAAATCTCGCCTCTATTTATGTCAAGTCCCGCCTTTGAATACACAAACTGAGTGTCTTTTACGCGCAAAGACTTCATAATTTCTTCCGACGCGTCTCCTACGAGTTTTACTGTGTCAAAATTTACGCTGTAAATAGTCTTATTTTTTATCTTATCCCAAAGCTCCTTAAATTCGGGATCAAGATAGACCTGTTTATTTACCGATACCTTGCGCCTATTGTCTTTATTTTTTATATTCAGCTTTCCGGCAACTTTGCGAACCATAGCGATAATTTGCGGACGAATATTTTCAAATTCCGGCGGTATGTTTAGGCAATTGTTTCTCAAGTCTTGTTTTAAGAATTCTGTGACTTTGTCTTTATTGTCTATATAGCCGTATTGTCGCAAGTACGCATAGAGTTTTTCGGACTGTTCCAGCCCAAGATAAGAAACTTCGCCATTCTCTGCCTTTACGGAAAGCGACGCAAAGAAGCCCTTTTCAATTACACCAAACTTTATACCTTGTTCCGCCTCGATTTCCGTCTGCAATTTTTTTGCAAAATCCGCGTAAGATTCGTTCGCCATAATAGTGAGGATATTTACGTTGTCCTCAAAGACGCGTTCTCCGTCCTGATTTACAGCAATGCGCAAACCGCGACCTATCTCTTGGCGCTTTTTGAGAGTGGAATCCGTCTCGTTTAGCGTGCAAATTTGAAATACATTTGGGTTATCCCAGCCTTCGCGCAAGGCCGAATGCGAGAATATGAATTTCAGTTTGCAATCGAAGGACAATAGCCATTCTTTATCCTTCATAATCGTATTGAATGCTGATTCGTCCTCCTTGCGCGAACTTGTGTCTTTTAAAATGTCTTTTCCGGAAGAATCCTTTTTCTTGCCGTCTATTGAAAAGTATCCGTTGTGGACTTCCTGCGCCGATGTTGTTAAATCTACCTCTTTAAAGAGCGTATTGAAGCGCGGCAGGTTGGCGGCTTTCAAATATTCCTCCTCAAACATTTTCGCAAATTTCCCTTTTATGGGATTGCCGCTTTCATCGTAGCTTCTGTAATTGGCAACTCTGTCTATAAAAAACAGGCTTAGAACTTTAATTCCCTTGGGGCGCAGGCGCTTTTCCTTTTCCAGATGTTCTTCTATTGTCTTTCTGATTTGAACACGCTGGTAAAAGTCCCTATTTACTTCGCCGACGGCAGTGCCGAGCATTATTTCTTCGCCGTTTGAGAGCCTTATGAAGGCGTCTTCCGAAGTGTTTATTTCGGAAATATACAGATTTTTGTAAAGGTCTCTGCCGCCCGATACGTCATACAAATCCTGTCCGCTCTTTACGGTTTTGGATTTGCGCTTTACGCCGCCGTCTTTTGCGAGCGTATCAAGCTCTATCTTTGCGCTTATTTTCCCGTCTTTGTTTGAAGTTGAGATTAGCCTTACATAAGGGGCGTTGTTGCCGTCGTGAACTTCTATGCCCGCAACTTCAATTTGCTTTACAAGCTTTTGCTCGTAGGCGTCTATCGAATCGAGCCTGTAAACCATGTTGAATTTTTCGACGTGCGTTGCCGAATAGCGCAACTTAAAGAGCGGATTTAGCGACTGTATCGCCTCCTTGCTCTTGGCGGTTGTATCCACACTTTGCGGCTCGTCTATAATTACAATCGGGTTTGTGGCCTGAATCAGGCTTATGGGTTTTTCCCAATTAAGCTTTTCGGTTTCTCTGTGAATTAGGTTTGCTTTTGTTTCTTTATCTTTATCGCCCTCAAATGATTTTCTAAACGCGTCTATGTTGATAATCATTACTTGCAGGCTGTTGGAAGATGCAAAGTTTCTTATCCGTGTTGGCTTTGAGGAGTCGTATACAAATGGGTCGAAGGCAACGTTGTCATAGAGGCTTCTAAAGTGCTCCGTCATTATAGATATAGATTTCCAAACGCCCTCTTTTATTGCGATTGACGGTACAACAATAATAAATTTAGAAAATCCGTATATTTTGTTTAGCTCAAATATCGTGCGCAAATAGACGTATGTTTTACCCGTGCCGGTCTCCATTTCCACGGTGAAATCGTATGGAGCAACCAACTTTTCTTTGGGCGAAGGCGATATGCAGTTGCCCAACTGTACTTCATTTAGGTTTTCCAGTAGTTTTTCTTCAGATATTGCCAAATTGTTGCCTACGGCGTCTTCCGTTATCAAGACGCCGTTTTGCCTACCCGACAAATCAAAAGAGCAAGTAGAGCTAAAACTCTCCTGTCCTTTAAAGAGGTCAACCACCGCCGCAATCGCGTCTAACTGATACCCCAAATCTGCGCTAAACTTTAACTTCATATGTTATTCGCAGGGCTAGGCATATTAGCGAACTCCCGGAAAAATCCATCAGGATGGTATTCGATTCTTCCGCTGTCAGTTATGGATATATCTTCTTTTTTTGAGAATGAAGAACTTTTACTAAAGAAAAATATTCCAATATTTGTTTTACTTATTTTCCCCTCTCGTATCATTTCTAGAATTTTATCCATAAAGTGGTCGCTATGAGTTTCTACGATTATGTGGCGTCCTTTATTCGTTAATTTTGCTATTAGTTCCGCTATTATGCACTGCCCTCTTGGGTGAATATGTGCCTCTGGATTTTCTAACATTAATATAATATCTTTATTCTTATCAACAGCAACATAAAGTAATGACGCCAAGATTGGCAAGATGTAGCTTATTCCAAATCCGACATTTATGGAACGAAAATTATTGACTAACGCATATGAAGAATCCGTTTTTTCTATAAGCTGAGGATCTATAGTCAATTTAAATGACATCTCGCTTAAATAAGCATCAAGATTCATTTTTAATGTGTTTCCTTCTGAATTGAAAGCCTTAAATTCATTATTTATAATTTCATCTCTATTTTCTTGGATGAACTTAATTACATTTTCTCCTCTACTTCCTATCAATTCAGTATTAGTTAAATTTAGTAGTAATTTTGGGCCAAATCTTTCTGCTGAAATATACAAAATTTTGGGAAAATCTCCACCTTTGTAATATTCTAGTTCATTTTTGTCGTTTTCTCGAATAGTGAAGTTTTTATTATTAGAGTCTGTTAAATGAATTGAGAATTTTTTATCTGAATATCTTGATTTTACTTCCTTTAACTGTCCATATCCGTCTAATAAGTGTCCTTTCTCAAGGATACGTATTGCTTGAATTACAGTACTTTTACCACTACTATTTACACCTGCTAGTAACGATAACGGCTTAAAGTCAAATTCAGCAGTGTCAAATGACTTAAAAGCCTCTATTTTCATATGTTTAATCATTTTTTAATATCCCTTCTAATATAACTTTTACTTTCTCAAATCTTAAGTTCACAGATACAGCTTTCATACTATCTCGAGAAATAGCTCTTTCGAATTCTGGATCTGATAACACAGATAGTTTTTCTATAAAAGTACTTTTCATTTCTGTTAATTTTTCGAATTCTTTTTCTGTTAACCTTAGTAATAAATATGAAAAAACCTCAAATAGAGATTTATTTATAGGAGTTCTATGCCTTCCTTCTGCTATATTATATGCGATACTTTTTCGGAAGGCGTTTTCCCCGAAAATAGTATGGCATCTTTGCATTGCAGTTGAAAAATCTTTTTTAATAGATTTTATTGAAAAAGATTTTAAGAGATCAACATCAAATTTATTTTCAGAAAAAATTTCATCATAACTACAATTGGCATCATTCCCTATATAATTTATAGCTAGCATGGTATCACTAAGCCATGTATCTATGTTTGTAGTTTTATAATGATTATAATCTCTGATATAGAAGGCCAAGAATCTTAGAATTAATTCTTTATCTTCCATCCGTTCTTGCCTGATTGAATAATCTGTAGCTTTTCGGAAATCTTCTGTTGCAGATAGATCAGAAAGAAGTGTCGTTGAAGTCCCAGTATATAAGGCATTTCTAATTTCTTGAGGACTGAGAGGCATTCCTCCTGTATTGATTCTTTTAAATATATTTCGTTTTAATGACTCTGGAGTTCCAGGATTTACAATAGTAACATAGATTTCCGTCTCATATATTCGGTTTTTTATATTATACGGTAATTCAGAAAACTTCATACCTTCAAAATAGGTACAAAATTCCAATCCGTATAAAGCATAGTTATCTAAGTCTTCCCGAATAAAATTTATAATAGAACTTAGACGTTGTTTTCCGTCAATGACAGCAAATTTACCATCTTTATCAGCTGAAAAGTAAAACATTGGCAATGGTAATTTTAATATGATAGACTCTATTAGCCGACTTTTACGGGTAATATCCCATACGTCATTTCTTTGGAAGTCAGGATCTAAGATTAGAGCTTCCTGTCGTGAACGTCTAATTATAGTTTCGACTGATAACTTTCTAGTTTCAATAGATATTTTATCGGGATCATATGGTTTATCAAGAATCATCTCGTCAGAACCATCATTTTCGATTCCTATATACTCGTTATTGTAGAGATCATTGAATGTCGTTTTGTTTTGTTGATTAAACATATCACTCATAAATAATTAAATAGCTCTGATGTTTGTTAGGCCCATTTGGCGGAGGGTTTGGAGGATGTTGGTCTTTATGTTGTCGTCGGCAAAGGACGAATCGCGGAAAATAAAGGTGGTTGTCTCCAAACGGTATTTTTCAAGCTCGCGCTCCTCCTTTTTATCTGTGGATTCCTCTTTGGGGAATTGCTTGTCGTGGTAGGCTATCATTGCCTTGCAGAAGTCCATATCCAAGTCGTCGTCAAGGCAGGCGTAGATAGAGCCGTAGCCGATGTCGTACATATATTTGCCGGCAAGCTCTACTTTTTGATACGGCGTATTGAGCGTGACGCCAAGCTTTAAGAAAAGTTCGTAAAGCAAGTCTTGCTGCGAGCGGTCAAGCTTGATGTTGGACAAACTCCGTTGCAGGCTTTCCTCGCTTAAATTGTCGGGGTTGGAGTCCCAGGGAATAAAGTTTGAAGTGTCCAGCTTAAATACTTTAAAGCCCAAGTCGGGCTTTTGTTTTGCGGGGGCGCCCAAATCAAGCTCGCCTTGCGTGGATTTTTCAGACTCCGCATATTCGGCCTCGATTTTTTTAATTACCCTGCGTATGCGCTCCTTGCCGATTTCACAAATATTTTTATAGCCCGCTTTAAATGCCTCAGTGTCTTTGCCGCAAGGTTCCGGCAACTGCACCATAATAAATTGCCTATTGCCGCCGTCTTCCTTATTTAATTCCATTACCGCATGAGCCGTCGTTGCCGACCCCGAAAAGAAATCAAGTATGATATCATCAGATTTAGTCGAAATCTCTTGTATTTTACGCATTAACGAAACAGGTTTAGAATATTCAAAAACCTTTCTTCCGTCAAATATAGAATCTAAATCTTTTTTAGAATTATCATTTGAATATTCGTTAGATAAGAAATCAATAGTTGAAACAGCTTTTGTTCTATCAGCATAGTTTATATAATATCCAGAATCGTTTGATTCTATAGACGCTAGTAAATATGTTTTTGTATATATTCTTTTTCCGTTTTTCCCTTTTTTAACAACAATAAATCCATTTTCTAAGCCAAAGTTAAACATTTTTTGGCTCCATCTCCATCTAAAGCCGTCCTTCGGTTTTTCTAACTTTCTTTTTTCAAATTCTTCTTTTGAAACACCTCCAGCATAAAAAGATTCACCATCTATAATAATTTCATAATCGAGTGAAGAAACATATCCTAATGTATCATAATCTAACGTTTGATTAAGCTTAAACTTTCCTCTTGAATCAAAGTATTCATCAATATTAGAAAATCCTGAATCGTTATGTGTTAAACGGATCAAAGATGATTCAGAAGACTTAAAATAACAAATTAGATAGTCGTGATTTTTTGAAATGTCAGAAGATGACTTACCTGCTTTTTTAGTTATTCTAGAAAAACATCCCACAAAATTCTCTTCGCCGAAAATTTCGTCGCAAATTTTACGGAGGTTTGAAACTTCGTGGTCGTCAATGGATATAAATATTACGCCGTCGTCGCGCAAGAGGTTGCGTGCAAGCTTAAGGCGCGGGTACATCATATTCAGCCAATTAGTGTGGTACCTGCCGCTTGTTTCGGTATTGGTTGTAATGCGCCGCCCGGATTCGTTTATTTGGCCGGTGAGTTCAAGGTAGTTTTGGATATTGTCGGCGTAGTCGTCGGGATACACAAACTCTTTGCCCGTATTGTATGGGGGGTCTATGTATATCATTTTAATTTTGCCGAAGTAGGACTTTTGCAAAAGTTTTAGAACTTCGAGGTTGTCGCCTTCGATATATAAATTTTTTGTGTTGTCCCAATTTACGGACTCTTTGGGGGCGGGGCGGAGTGTGCCGCTTGACGGGGTTAGGGCGGATTTTATGGCTTTGCGCTTGTCGGGCCAGGTGAAGTTGTAGCGCTCGAGCTTGTCGGATAGGTTTTTGTCTTCCCCAATTAGAATGGCGAGCTTTTCGAGGTCAACTCCACTCTCCGAGACGACTTCCGGCGCGACTCCTTTGAGCGCCTCCATCACCGCCCGCCTATTCACCTCCACCAAATCCAAACTCTTTCCATCCATTTTTTGCATATGCTGTAATTTAAATATTTTCTTTTTTCCTTCAAGGAGAAAGAAAATCTATTGTTTCTTAGTTTTAGATCTTACATATGCAACTATATTAGATTGTAATCTTAAGAATGAATTGTAAAACATTTCTGATTTTATAGATTTGCTTAAACCGCTCAAGTCTCCATAAATCATTTTAGAGTTAATGTTCATTTTTCTTAGCATTTTAAAAATATCAATGTATAATGCAGATGGAATATCTATTTTCCTAAAATCTATGTCGTTATATTCATCTTTTGATAGTTCTTCTTCTATATTTATAAATCTATTAGAGATTAAAAATGTTCCATTTTGTCGATCTATTCTAATATTTGAGTACGCAGGTTCGCTTACCATGAAAAATTTATTGTTATTTTTATAAATCTTCTCGAAAATTTCTTCTGTCTTTTTAGATAAGTCTTCGAGCGTCAATTTATCATATAATCCAAAATTAGGCAAGTTATCTATAAATATATTGTTAAGTTTTGTGTAATTTAATAAATATAATGAAAATTTCGAGTCAGGTTTAAGAAATTCAGAAGTCATATCTTCTAATATAAATCCCAAGGCAACAAATGGACTTAATGTAAAATCTATTAGACGTGTTGGAACACCAAAATGTTGCATTATAGACAACCATGATAATGTTGAAGATGGAATATTATTTATTCCTCTATATATAAGGTATTTTGATTTAAATTCTGAAAGAGAAGTGTTTTCAATTTCTTGAATTGTTTCAGGATCTTTTGCTAAAATAGAACGTACAAGAGACGATTCAAGTTTCCATTTTGAAGACTTATGACCTCTAAATACAAATGAATTATTTAAGGAATTTAAATATTCAAACAGGGACTTTATTGAATTAATTTCAATATGAGTTAACATGCTAGAAATTTCCTCTTATCTTCTTATAAGCGTCAATCATATCATTGTAAATTTGTTCAGGGTATGTTGTCTCCCCTTCATAAACCATTGAATATGCATCGCCTTTAATTGAAATTGTTTTCGCACGTGAATTGGGTTTCTGTTGAACTTTAGCTTTCGCTATATTTCCGGTAGAAGCAGTGCTCCTAGATATAGATTCTACAACTTCTGGGTCGAGATTACTACCTTTGAAAATTGTCAGACCTTCTTCGCCATTTATTGCAAGGAGAGCTTTTTCAGATGGTTTTTGGAATTTTTCATCTGAATCAAAGGGATTGGGTCTTGTAAATGTGGCTCTTAATTGCTTTATTGCATATGCATTTCGGATTTTATATATAAAATCATGTGGATCTCTTAATTTCGAGATAAGTAATGTTATATTGTTCGATGAAATAATATCAACCTTTCTAAATATTGATTGTATATTTTCCGCTATTTTATCCGTGCTGCCTAATTTATAATTTACCTGTATTGCTAGCAATTCATATTTTATTGAGAAAACAACAATAGAATGTGGTCCTGATGTATACTTAGCTCTTTCAAATTCTTGTTGCTCATTATCAAATAGCTCTAAATCAGCTACTGAAACTTTACCAAAAGCAAAATAACCGCCATCAGAATTAATCATATGGATATTTCCTGCTTTCCACAAATGCCTTTTTCTATACTTAATTTGAGATTGAGCATGTAAGCATTTCTTGAATAGTGTCTGAGGCGTTTCTTGCTGGGAAAGAAATAATTCGCCTTGAGACGGAAATGATATTTTGGCTCTAAATAGGTTATATTGATCTTTTTTTTTCATACAATTCTCCAATCTATGGCGAATATGATTTGTGATTTTACGGGTTTTTGTAAAGATTTTTCTGCATTTTTTATTAATTTATCACGTTCGGCGTCTATGGCGTCTTGCGCTTCAAATAGTTTGCGCCGCATATTCATGCGTTCGGTATCGAGCGTTTTTTGCTGACGTTGAAGTTCTATTTTTTCCTCAAGAGTGTGTGGTTGGCGGGAGGTCTTTTTCAGCTCCCGTATCTTTTTGTCCATCTCTTTCAGTTTGATTTCGAGGGCGTTTTTGCGGTCGTTGCTCCAGCTTTCCAACTTTTCCACTTCGGCGTCGAATTCCTTTTGGGCATTTTGGGCGTTTTGCCGCAAGATTTCCGCCTTTTGGCTCTCGAAAATTTCCTCCAATTTGCCGGGGTTAAATGTTTCGTTTATATCGTAGGCGCGCGCGTTGAGATTAAATAGGCGGCGGGCAGTGTCTTGCTCTATGGTGTTGCCCAAATCGTCAACGCAGGAAATTACAAGGTGGTCTTCGGGCGCGGAATCGTCGCCTATGGTAACTTTTGAAAGCATGAGTTTGCCAGACTTCTTTGGCAGTTGCTCCAAGGCAGTTATTTTGCCGGGGGTGTTGTCGTAGTCAAAAAGTATGCCTCGGTAGGGTAAATCGCGGTTTAGGGCGCGAGAAATCAGCTTTTCGGCGATTGGGTGGGTGATGCCGTAAGGTTCGCAAAAGTCGCCAACCCACTTTATGGCGTACAGCTTTTTGTCGGGTACGTCGCGGTTCTGGGGATTGAACATTTGAAATGTCAGATTTTCCTCGTCGAAGAATGCGCCGGTGCCGTCGAGCTCGTGCCGCGTGAGTGCCCACAATAGGGCCTGCATTTTGTCAATCGTCGTGGAAGATGCCTCTTGGTAAACGTTCAGGCGCTCGGCGACTTCGGCGTCGAAATTTTCAAGCAGTTTGCGGCGGGCGTTGCGCATGTTCTCGCCTATCTCATGGGCAAACATCTCCTGGATAAAATCAAACTCGCGCTGAATGTCGTAGGAAGTGCGACAATTCTGGTATATCTGGGCTATGCGCCGCTCGAAGTCGACACCGCTTTCTATGGCTCCCAAAACTTCGTCGCTTGCGCCAAAAACACCCTCGAAAAGTTTTAACTTTTTTTCGAGAATATCAAAAACCCGGCAGTCGGCCTCGTTATTTACGTTCAAAAAATTTACGACAACGACATCGTACTTTTGCCCGTAGCGGTGGCAGCGGCCTATGCGCTGTTCTATGCGTTGCGGATTCCACGGCAAATCGTAATTTACCACGAGCGAGCAAAACTGCAAATTTATCCCTTCGGCTGCGGCTTCGGTTGCTATCATAATTTGCGCATTATCCCGAAAATGCTCGACAAGGGCTGTGCGCATGTCTGCCGTCTTAGAAGCTGTAACGCGGCTTGGGTTGTTGGTGCGCCAATTGTCGTAAATCCTTTTGCTTTCGGGGTCGGAATTTGTGCCGTTAAAAAGCATTATTTTATCTTTATACCCGTTTGCCGAAAGAAGCTCGCACAAATACTGCTGCGTGCGGCGCGACTCAGTAAACACAACCGCCTTTTCCGCTGCTCCAAAGCTTTTTGCCATTTTAAATCCCTCTTTTAGGGCTATCAACAAAGCCTTCCCCTTGGAATTTTCCCGAATTGCAAGCGCGTGTGAAAGGTATATCTTTAAATCGGCAATTTCCGACTCTATTGCCTTGCGCTCTTGTGCTGTAAGTGGGGCAGGGGATTCGCAACCCTCAAAATCTTCATCTTCCGATTCGCCTTCGCCGTCCGCGTCGTCATCTCTTTCGCTATCGGAAGGTTCGGTTAGGGCGTCAAAATTTTGGTATTCGTCCGCCGTCTCAAAGTCGTTCTCTATGTTTATATCCCCGCATAGGGCGGAATCGGCTTTGAGCATGTCTTCGAGGCGGGTTATCAAACTTTCAAGAGTGCCCGCAATCGCGTAGCTCGACGACGCCAAAAGTTTGCGCAATATCATGGTCATGAGCTTGCGCCTGCTATTGGGTAAGGCCTGGAGGGTCTCGCGGCGCAGATATTCGGAAACTTCGTTGTAAAGCAAGTCCTCCGCCTTGGTGGATTCAAATTTTTGTGTGTAGGCGTGCCGCTTTGTGTACTTTATGTACTTTAAAACCTGTTTTCTCAGCGTGCGTTTGCAGACGTTTTGAAGGCGCTTGCGAAGCTCGGCAAAAGACGAGTCGCTCTCGTTTGCGATAAAAAGTTCGCGAAAGCTCTTTTCGTCGCCAAAAATATGGTCGTCTATCAGCCCGACAAGCCCGTATAACTCCATCAAATTATTTTGAAGGGGAGTAGCGGTAAGCAGTATTTTGGGCGCCGACGCGAGTGCGCGCTTTATTGCGGAGCCAATCTTGTTGCCGCTCTTATAAACATTGCGCAGGCGGTGGGCTTCGTCGATTACCGCCAAATCCCACGGCGTTTTGGAAAGGTAGGTCTCTTTGTTACGGGCAAATGCGTAGGAGGTTATGACGATTTTGTCGGTGGCGAAAGGATTCAAATTGCCGCTTCTTATAGCGTCGTTAAAGCTTTTTGCCTCCAAAATTACGGACGGCAACGCAAACTTCTCCTCAAGCTCTATCATCCATTGCTTGCGCAAATTAGCGGGCACTATGATCAATATCCTACGCTTCTTCTCTGCCCACCTTTGCGCAATTAGAATCCCGGCCTCTATCGTCTTGCCAAGCCCGACTTCGTCGGCAAGCAGAGCTCCTTTTGAAAAAGGCGATCTAAATGCAAATACTGCGGCGTCCACCTGGTGCGGATTCAAGTCTATGCGCGAACCCATGAGGGCGGCCGCGATTCGCTCTATTGTCCCCATTGGGGCGCGCAGGGTGAGCTCGTTTGCAAAAAGTTGCGAATGGTAGTCTGTTATCATTAAATTTACTTAATGGTCAATATAACTATTAAAAAATATTTTTATGAAAATTCAACAGGAATGTTAATAATAGCCATCTATCAAACGTTTTTAAATATTTTTATACTTAATATATTCTCTTAGTTGTAATTTATTGCTTTTACTGTCTTATAGCTTTTTGTTTTGCGACCAATAAACAATGGAAGAATTGATCCTAGACGATAATTCATGCGCACGTTGGGGAAATTTGAGTGAAAGCGTAGTGCCGGATTTGGAAAAACAAATATCTTCAGGAATAATATCGGGGGGAAGTAAAATCTGCAAACAACTTCAAGGTAAAAAATTTGAACGCGTATCGCGAAAATTTATTAATAGCTATGCAATTATTATGAATAAATTTTTTTAATAAAAAATATTGACATTCCATTAAAACATATTTTTAATCTAGCTGGAAAATCAACAAAAGGGTATGTGCGATGAAAAAGAAATTACAAACAATAGTGTTTGCCGCGATTTTGGTATTTTGTTCGTTTAGTGCATGGGCAGCCGAGGATCCTTGTAATCCAACTCCCCCCGAACCGCCGGATCCCAATCCTAGCGACTGCATGCCAATAGAGCTTGGAGAATAAATAATGATTAATTCAAAACAGAAACACCATCTGTTGCTTTTATATAGAAGCGCGATGGTGTTTTTTGTTTTAAATTTTAGCACTATATTTGCATTTGCGCAGGTATCGCGTTACTTTGGACAAATTCCGGTGGGCAATTCTGATACAAACGGATTTGTTAGGATAGATAAGGTGTTTTGTGATATTCCACTAGGGGATGGAAGCAGTGCGGAATTATTTTTCAAATTTTCGACAGATCCGCGTACGGAACCAAAATACATGGGGGCTTATTGGACAATACCGTTTTTTGAGTCGAATGTTGTAAAAATATCCTCCAGTAATTACCGTTGGATTGCGCCCAATCTTAGGACATACACTTTTAATAAAGTCCCAAAAAATGACAGAGGATATAAAGAAACATATATTTTAAATACTACCGGTAGCTTAAAGCTAAATGTAGCCAAAGATGATTCTATTTGTATAGAAAATGTAAACGACCCTAAAAACAGATACTTATTTAGAGGGGGGAAACTTGTTTCATTTTGCGAGGGCAAGGATGCCGACACATTTAGAATATCCTACGAAAATACTCGTCCCCGCTTAATCTATAATATGAGTAGAAATTCAACGGAGGTTGAATTCATCTATAATAGAGAGGGATTTTTAGACAAGGTAATCATGCCAAAAGATAAAAAGACGCTGTTTGTGCGGTATGGCGCATGCAATACATTTGCTGGAGATGGTATAACCAAACAAGGGGATATTTTAAATTCTGTATCTTCAATAACGTTTGCTGACGGAAAAAAAGAGAACTATAAATATTCAGCCGAAGCGAAAAAGAAGAATAGAAACATTCTTACAAAAAATGAAACTGAGAAACCCTCTGTAAGCGTCTCTATCAATAAATTTGAGGAACAAACAGGGGAGGTAAGCAACGGGTTTATAGAATGGGACGCAACAACGGGTATAATTGTGGAAGATAGCGGTGGAGAATATGCAGTGAGGAATCCAATATTTGATAAACATAGTCCTGAGTATATGGATAGCGTTTTTATTGCAGACCGAAAACGCGAAATGAAAACGAAGGAGTCGCGGATTTCATATAAGAAGCCTGAAAATAAATATCCGGAAATATGGGATTACAGCTTGAGAACAGCCGTAAAAATCACGCAGGATCCAAATACCGGAGAACAAACACGGACTTCCTATATAGGAACTCCCGGGAACGCCTCCATGAAAGTTAGAAAAATCGAAAAAAAACTGCCGGGTACTAATAATTGGAAAGTGTTTACTAGTAAATTTTATAATGATGATGGGTACTTAATTAGAGAAGTAGATGGCTTGGGGATTTTAACTGAGTTTATTTATGATGAAAAAGGTGACCATTGGAAAACATTTAAAAATGGACATTTAGCTTTTATGGCATATAATGAAAATATTAAAGATGACATAAGATTCATTAAAGAAAATATTGATGGAAGCACTACAAAAATTGTGAGAAAAGAAGATGGGATTTTTGAGGTACAAAAATTTAATTTTGATAAGAAAAAATTTATAATTATATATAATAAATATAAAAACTCTTTGAAGATCGGGGGAATTGAAATCTTCATAGAAAATAATGATTAACATGTCATCGTTAAAAATAAGGACAAATATATGAATAAAATAAAAACACAAATATTCTTAGTAGTTGGAACATTAATTTATGGTATATTGCCCGCTGAAGTTATTGAATTGACTAACTATGAGATGAGTATGATAAAAGGTGGTGCTGTGAGCGTTAATTCTTGTGGTGACGGCGAATCGGGACGTTGTCCTAATGAGTCTGAACCATCTGTAGAATGTACTGGAACTACTTTGCGTTGGGGGTATTATTGTAAAGACTCATTCTGGGGTAAATATAATAAAGCATGTGAAGTGCCGCCACCAGAATGCGATATATGTGCAATGGATAAAGATTTCACATGCCAATCATGGACTTTGTATGCAAAAAACGTATTAGACGATTCTGGTAAATATAAATGTATAAAGTGGACAGAAGATGCTGGCATTTGTGGTGAAAACGGAACTACTACAACTTCTTTCCCTAAAAAAACATGCGAATAAAAATTATATTTATTTTATCTAATTTTATAATAGCAACACTTCTTAATGCAGTTCAGTTTAGAAGTGATATTGATTTTACGGACATATTTGAAAAAAATATTTGTAATTTTTCTCTCCCAATATCATTAAAGTACTCCATTGAGCATGTTAAAAATTCACAAGACTATGATTATAAAAAGATAAGCAAGCAACTTCCCGATGCAAATTATGAATTTACAACTAATGGTTATGATAAACATATGTTGAGCATAACGTCATATGAATCCATTTACAATGGGAAACCATATAACGGGAAATGTTTAACCATTGGCGACTCTTCTGTGCTATATCTCGAAAATATCAATCGAGCTATAATTCTAAAAAAAGAAGAAAATAATCAGATGCCTCAGGTATTCTGGGAATATTTAACATTATTGCCTGGTGACTCTCTAATGGAAAGAGGAAAACCTATTCTGGAAATGCTTGAAGAGTTTACTTCTAATGGTAAGTTAACGGCGGACAGAAAAGAGAATGGTCAAAGAATGCTCGAATATAGGTTACCTCCCACTAAAGTTGGTAGATATGAACTTTCGCCTACGCTTATCCTTCTACTCAAATATATTAATGGTAGGTTATATCCATTATCAATAAAACTACAAACTGTTAAAATGGATCAAAATGCTAACTTATCGATCTCGCCTCCTAGAATCGAAATTAAATACAGTAATTATGTACGACTTGAAAATTCTGAGGTTTACATACCGAAATTAATTGAGATAAAAAAAGCTAATATTTATTACCCAAATAATGATATAACTGGTATATTAAAAAATGATATAATTTGCTGGATAATTATAAAAGTAAGCGAGGTTACCGACAATGAAGAAATAATAGATGAGAGATTGAAATTTAAAATACCGTCTGATACCATAATAGAAGATAAAAATAATTCAGAGAGATTTATTACAGGAACAAAATTGCAAGAACTTTCTAACTCTGTAATAAACAGATGATAGATGTATTAAAGAGATTATTTTTAATTTATATTCTTACATGTGGTCAAATCCATGCTACAGATAGAATATATACAGCAATTTCAGATGATTCTAACATAGAAAATTATGTATCTCCATCAACTGGATGCGCAATTTATTCGGTATATTTTTCAGTTATTAAAGCGTCTAATAAGAATATTTCAATAAAAGATATAGCAAAAGAATTTGAAGAATTCGGGAATCCTCCATATTCTATTTTGGATATAGTTAGTGTTTTAGAAAGGCATTCACTCTTAGGGAAGGGATATAGATTGAAAAGTCCTGATATGATATTTTCTCATAATTTTATATATGGAATTTTATATTTAAGAAATTTTGAGAAAGAAATAGGACATTATTCATTTTGCTTTAGAGGGAAAGATGGTACTTTATGGGTAGCTGATCCAAGATTTTCAAATAGGTGCTTAAAATTTACTTCTAAATCGGAAATTTTAAAGTTATTTACTGGAATATTTATAGAAATTAATAAAATATAATATAAAAATATTACTAAAAGAAATA
>OKXB01001756.1_pt1 | contig 19767 bp, 21 predicted proteins | sample 1601731 | NCBI WGS metagenome assembly OKXB01 (sample SAMN04414077, study PRJEB24778) | human gut metagenome | material: faecal | host: Homo sapiens | reverse complement strand
GCCCATGCCACCAGCCATGCGCCCCATATTGCCTGCCATACGTCCCATATCTCCAGCCATGCGTCCCATATCACCCGCCATACGATTTCTGTCACTTGCTCTTTGGGAGGCATCGCGCATAGAGGAAGATACCCCTTTGCTAAATGAGTAGAGTGCGCCATTGACCATATCACCGATGGAACCCGCCAAATCTCCAAAGTCTCCACTGTTGATCGCATCATTGACCGCATCTTTTAATTCTTCGCCCAAATCATCCCAATTATTATCTGCCATAAAAAGAACGCCTCCGCATACCATAAAAATCTAGTTTTATGATATACGAAAGCGCCTGAAATTGCAATGTTTGTAAAGATTTCCTTTCTTCTGTTATTGTAGCGGAATCACGAAGAAATCACTTTCTTCATAATGCGCCCCGCCATCGGCATCTGTCTTCGGATAATTCTTTTGTAAAAGGATTGCCTCCACCTGATCTGCTTCAATCACCCGATCCAAAGCAAACAGGCTTTCATAGGCAGTCTGACTGTCATCCGTATAGCCGTAATTTCCGCCATTTGCCAATGGGTATAAGAGACTGCCATCTTTTAATTTTACCCCAAAGAAGGTCGGTACCGCATTGTCTTCATTTGCCTCTCCCAGATCCGCCTTGCTATCCTTCTTGCTCAGATCATAGGTCAGATGAATAGAGATCGGGGAAATTTCAACTGAGTCTACTACAATACCGGTATCGCCGATCTTCTGGGCAGTCTGATAGGTCTTTGCCACATCCTTACCAGTCAGCGGAATGGTGAAATCCCATTCTCCGGTCAGGACACCGGTGTACTCTGTCTTATAGAGGGTTCCCAAATTTTTAAAGGAAACTTTCAATTCCTTGCCCTTGATCGTATCGCTTGGATCATTCAACTGTAACTGCATCTGATAAGTCAGAGATCCATCGTCCGCCTTATAGCGACCGATGATATTGCCGTCCGCATCTTTTTCATAAGGCGAGCCGTCTGCATATACCACAAAGCCATCCTCGCCCGCGATCAAGCCATCATAAAAACCACTGCTGGCATTAAATTCCGTGTTATCTATGCGCACATCTTCAAAGCCCGGCTCTTTGCCATCTTCCAGGTCATAGCCTGTCACCGAAAAGGTCAGATAAGCGATATACTTATCCACGATCAACTGAGTTGGTGTAACGGTCACACCATTTTGTGTCACCGCCATAGCCTTAAGGTTTGGCTCCTCCTCCACACTGGTTGCCAAGCCCTGGTCTGTCAGTTTCGCCTGCTGCTCATCCGTTGCCTGCAAGAGTCCTTCCATGCCACGGCTCCAATAATGATGTGCCGCTGCCGCCACAGTGGTGCCTCCTACTGCCAGCAGACAGATGCATGCCACAGCAGCTGCCTTTTTATGCATTTTTTTCTTCTTTTGAAATGGTACGACTTTATGATTCTTTGACATTTTCCTTTCTCCTTTCGCCCTGATCCTGCAAAAGGCTTCCTCGGCTTTTTTCTGTACCACCTCCGGCATTTCCACTTCTGCCGTAAAGATTTCTTCTATCTTTCTCTCCATTCCGGACTCCTTTCTTTTCACTCCATTGCTGCCCTTATCCATATTTGCGATAGTAGACCGCCAGTCGTTCTCTGCCTCTTTGCAGCCTTGTCTGTACGGTACTCTTTGGGAGTTTTAACATATCCGCGATCTCATCGATCCGATAGCCCTGACTGTAAAACAGGGTCATGATGATGCGGTATTTTTCATCCAAAGATTCCAGTGCCTCCCGAAATTCCCAATCACTTTTATCTTCTGTGATGGGCTCTGCGTATTCTTCCAGTTCCACGCAATTTCGCCTTTTCTTTCGGATGTCATAACATTTGTTGATCAAGATCCGCGTCAGCCATGTTTTAAAAAATTCCCGTTTTCGCAAGGTATGTATCTTCTCCCAGCAGGCAAGGATCGTATCTTGTATGGCATCTGCCGCATCCTCATCATTCATCAGGATCGCAAGTGCGACGCGGTACATATCCTGCATGTATAATTGCATCAATTCCGCGAATGCATCCGGGTCTCGTCCCTTTGCCTGGTCAATTAAATATCCATTTTCTATCTTTGACATTTCATAGTCCTTTCGCGCGCTTCTATAAAGCGTGTGCGAAGCGTCCTTCGTTTTCGCCTTACATATATTAGACAGCAGATTGCGGAAAAAATCTCATAATATAAAAAATCTGTTTAACATTTTTTAAACATAAAAGTTCTATGCTAGGGCATAGAAAGATAACAAACGGCATACCGCATGCCGTATTATAAGGAGAATTTATCATGAAAAAAGAAGTATGTGTGATCACCGGTGGGGGCAGTGGCATGGGACTGGCTGCTGCAAAATATATGCCTAAGGAAAAGATCATCCTTGTAACAGGGCGAACACTGGCAAAATTGGAACGTGCCGTAACAGAATTACAGGAAGCAGGATACGAAGCCTATGCCAAGACCTGCGACACCTCAGTTCGTTCTCAGGTGCAGGAGTTAGCAGCATATGCCGCCGAACTGGGCGAAATCAAAAATGTGATCCATGCCGCCGGGCTTTCCCCTGCCATGGCAGATCCTGAGAAACTGCTCCGCGTCAATGCACTGGGCACCGTCTATATCAATCAGGAGTTTTCAAAATATATGAAAGCAGGTAGCGTGATCGTTGACATTTCCTCCAATTCCGCCTATATGATCCCGGGATTTCTGGCAAATAAAAAGACTTTCACTCTGGCTGATACCGACGAAGATCTCTTCTTAAAAAAATGTCTGAAACTACCTAAGATGCTAAAAGATGATTACAAGTCTTCCGGTCTGGCTTACGGTCTGTCCAAGAAATTCGTCATCTGGTATGCTGCCAAATGCGCTTTTGATTACGGATCAAAAGGCATCCGTGTCTGCTCTTTGAGTCCGGGACTAATTGCTACGGATATGGGAAATCTGGAAGCCAAAGAAGGCGGCTCACTCCTAGAAACGGCTGCAGAAAAGCGCATGGGTACGCCGGAAGAACTCGGCTTTGCGATCGCTTCTGTTGCTGATGAACGTAACGGCTATCTTGCCGGTGTCGATGTATTAGTGGATGGTGGAAGCACGATCGGGCGTAATTATAGATAGATCTATGCTTCAAATCCAAGATAAAAACCATTGCAAACTTTCCTCTTATCATATATCATTTACATAGTTAAGCATTTTTAGGAGGATACAATGTTAAAAAGTTATCTGATCACATTTTTTATTTCCATGGTTCCGATCGTGGAACTCAGAGGCGCGATTCCCTATGGTACACTGTTATGTAACCCACCGGTTCCGCTTCTTCAGGCATACATTATCTCGATCATCGGTAATATGCTCCCGGTTCCGATCATTTTCTTCTTTGCAAGAAAGGTGCTGGAGTGGGGCGCAGATAAGCCGATCATCGGCGGCTTCTTTACCTGGTGTCTGAAAAAAGGCCACAAGGGTGGTGCAAAGTTACAGGCAAAAGCCGGACGCGGACTCTATGTTGCCCTGCTTTTGTTCGTAGGTATCCCACTTCCGGGCACAGGCGCATGGACAGGTACACTGGCAGCCTCTTTCCTTGATATGGATTTCAAAAAAAGCACGATCTCCGTTATGGGCGGCGTTCTTCTTGCCGGCGTCATCATCGGAGTGCTCTCCGCAGTCGGAATTAACGTCCTGAAATAAAATCTTCATATGCAAAAAGAGTTACCGGTTCTAGTCAGATTCTTTCACAAGATATCTGCCAACCTGTAACTCTTTTTTATTGGCATACATAATATTTTAATTTCTATTTAATCAAACTGGAAGACATTCAAAAACTGCTTTGCACGTTCCGTCTTTGGATTGGTGAAAAATTCTTCCGGCGCTGCTTCTTCTAAGATCTTTCCCTGGTCGATAAATACAACTTTATCCGCAACTGCCTTGGCAAACTGCATCTCGTGTGTCACGATGATCATCGTCCTGCCCTGCTTTGCCAGATCCAGCATAACATCCAAGACCTCGCGTACCATTTCCGGATCCAGAGCCGCTGTCACCTCGTCAAAAAGCAGGATTTCCGGGTGCATACAGAGCGCACGCACAATGGCAACTCTCTGCTTTTGTCCACCGGACAACTGTCTTGGGTAACTGTTTGCCTTATCTTCCAAACCGACACGCTTGAGCAATTCTCTTGCTTCCGCCTGTACTTCTTCTTTTTTTCTTTTCTGCACCTTGATCGGTGCGATCGTGATATTGTCTAAAACACTCAAATGTGGAAAGAGATCGTAACTCTGGAACACCATGCCGATCTTTTGACGCAACTCTTCCAGATTGTCTTTTCCTACGGTCTTGCCCTCTAAGATGACCTGACCTCCCTGGATCGGTTCCAATGCATTGATGCAGCGCAGCAGGGTACTTTTTCCACAACCACTCGGTCCGACCACAACGACAACCTGCCCCTGTTCGATCTCTAAATTCACACCGTCCAAAATGCGGTTGCCCTCATATTCTTTTATCAGATCTTTTACCTGAAGTAATGTTTCTGCCACTTTACTTCCTCCTTTACGCCTAGGCTATGTTCCATTTTTCTCAAGGTATCTCGCCAGCATACTGATCGGCCAGCACACCAAAAAGTACAAAATGAAAACGATCAAGAATACACCAAATGCCGCATTCGGGCTGGTCATACGATTTGCTTCGATGATCTGCTGTGCCACTTTTAACATTTCCACAACACCGATCATCAGCACCAGACTGGTCGTCTTTATCATACGCGTGATCAGGTTGATCGACAAGGGGATCAAACGCTGGATCGTCTGCGGAATGATAATGTAAATATAGGTCTGACGTTTGGTAAGTCCCAAGGCTTCACTGCTTTCAAACTGATGCTTTGGAATACTGATGAGCGCCCCACGCACGAGGTCTCCCATCTCCGCCGTTCCCCACAGAACAAATACGATCACGGATGCAACCTCGCCGGATAAATTCCAGCCCAAGGCTCGTGTCGTACCGAAATATACAATAAATAACAAGACCAACTGTGGCATGATACGGATGATCTCCAGATAGACACGGAAAATTACTTTTACCACACGGTTTTTTACTGTCATCAGCGCACCAACCAAGACGCCCAGAGGCAGGCTGATCAAAATGGAAACCAGACTGATCTTCATTGCCACCCAAAGACCGGACAGGAGGCGCAACATATTGCTTCCCTTAAAAAGGACATCAATCCCCAAATCCAGCATAGCGCACTCTCCTTTCCAGCCAGGTTCCAAGCAAAGAAACCGGCAATAAGATGATCAGGTAGAATACTACCAAGAGGAAAAGGCTCTCTGTCGTCTTATAGTAAAGTCCGATCAGATCCTTTGCCGTAAACATGAGATCCATCAAACTGATGGCACTGAATACACTTGTCTCTTTTAATAAGAAGATAACATTTGCCACAAATGCCGGAATACTGATGGAAACTGCCTGTGGCAGAACGATATAACGCATAACCTGCGCACGGTTCATGCCAAGACTGAGGGCGCTTTCGCTCTGGATCTTTGCTACAGATTCCAGACCACTGCGGAAAGCCTCTGCCATATAAGATCCACCAAGGAATGCCAGACCAACGACACCGCAAGTCTCCGGCTGCATCATGATGCCGATCTTTGGAAAGCCATAATAAATAAAGAATAACTGCACCAAAAGCGGTGTATTTCGGCTGATCTCAATATAAACGGCTACGATCTGTCTTGCGACCGGCACCTTATGATACTGAATCATGGCACAGATCAGACCTAGCAGGATAGCGAATGCGATACCGATCAGACCGATCTTGACTGTCAGCACTGCCGCTCTTTCATACATTGGTAAATACTTTGTCATAAATGCTATATCCATGGTATCGCGTTCTCCTTTCCTGTATTTTTCAAATTCTTACTTACTCTGTTTTGCCACCTTCTACTACAAGGCTGTCTTCATAATCTGTTCCGTAAGTATCTACTAATGTCTCTTCGTAATCTTTGTGGAAGAAGTTTTCCTGTCCTAATGTCTCGATCTCGCTGTTGATCCACTCACGAAGGCTGTCATTTCCCTTTGTCACTGCAGGAGCGATCGTATCCTTGTTGCCAAGTTCAGAAATACCTACGGTATAACCCTTGTTCTGAAGTGCAAATGCGATAACTTCTGTGTTGTCATTTGCCCATGCAACAGATGTTCCGTTCTGGAAGGCTTCTTTTGCAGTTGCATAGGAATCAAATTTCTGTAATGGGATATCCGGATAATTCTCTGTCAGATATGTCTCAGCGGTTGTTCCTGAAATAACAATGATGGAATCATCTTTGTTCCAGTTATCCAGACTCTTAATCACATTGTCTTCTCTGGAAACAACACCAAGTGCTACATTCATGTATGGAAGTGCAAAATCAACTTCCTGTGCTCTTTCTTCGGTAACGGTAAAGTTGGCTAAGATAACGTCAACCTTGCCTGTCTGCAAATATTCGATACGGTTTGCAGCCTCTGTAGATACGAAATTGACTTTTACGCCAAGATCCTTTGCCAGACGGTTTGCAAAGTAAACATCATATCCCTGATAGTCGCCGTTCTCATCCACATAACCAAATGGGTTTTTGTCGGAAAATACACCAATGTTGATAGTTCCATCTTCCTTGATCTCGTCTAAGGTACGATAACTTTCTGATGCTGCATCAGATCCGCTTGCTGTATCTGATTTCGCACTGTCGGAATTGGAACTTCCGCATGCTACCAATCCTACGGTCAGGATACCGGCTACTGCCACTGCTAATAATTTCTTTATTTTCAAATTCTTCATTTTAAGTTCTCCTTTTTGTAATTAGTAAATTTCTCTTTTATCTTCCTATATCTTATACTACGCACGATCTTTGGCCTTGTGACTCGTAACTTACCTGACTGTCTCAAGCGCCGGCGTATTGCCTCTCAAACCGAATTTGCAAAACCGCAAAAGTCTTACATCAATATAGAGCAACAACAACAGTCGCATCTCTCCATTTCTGATTCTGCTTGAGAACTCTGCATTCGTGCATAGCACATACATCGCGTTGTTTTTTCATGTAACACTTTCATGTTTTTGCCTCCTTTTCTTTTCGATGTTTCCGATTATATCCCACTATTCCTATCGTGTCAATAGGAATAGTGGGAAAAAATTTAACTGCCCTTGTTTTTGTGAAGATACAAGAGCAGTTATAAGAATTGCGTTGTGTTGTATAGAATTCAGATCATCAAATCTCAATTGATCATTTACGAAATCAGATCTGCATAGTCTTCCGGTGTAAAACGATGATAAATGATATGACAACCTTCCTCATGAAAACAATAATAATAAGGATCGTTCTCGCGGTCTTTGCAATGGATGGCATAATCAAAGTCTGCATCCTGCATATCCTGGATCTCAACCGCCTGACTATATTTGCCAAACAAAGTCAAGAGTTTCTCCCTACTGCAATCATGCGTCTGCACCAAAGCGACCAGTTCCTCTAAAAATCCGTCATCGTGCATATTCGCATGCACATATGCCACACCTTCTTCCGGGATCTCGATACAAAAGCGTCCCTGTTTGCTGCTGCAACGGACATTTCCCAGTGTCCGGGTCACCGTTTCCGGCAAGGCATGCAGGACATCCAGCATTTCTTCCTCGCTCATCTGCCTGCCAAAGAAATGGCAAAGGGATGTCAGGGGGAAATAGAGGCGGATGACCTCCCGCCGATAGCCCAGTTTGATCTGTTCTTCCCAGATAAAGTCCATGAGATTTTTTGCAAGGCGTTCATAGCCTGCTTGCATTTTGCCGGTATTTCTTTGCTTCACATCTTTTTCTCTCAATTGTTCTTCACCTGCCTTTACGTAATGCAAGGCATTTTCATGCTGGTGTTCTATTTCTTCTGCTGTCAACATCCGGTGTCGTTTTGCAGGACTTCCCAACACAAGACTCCCATCCGCCACCTGCATTCCCTGGGTAACCAATGCGCCGGCTCCCACCATACAATCCATACCAATGTGTGCTCCATTCAGAACAATTGCACCCATACCAATAATCGTATTATCCGCAATCGTGCAACCATGCAGAATGGCACCATGTCCAATGGAAACATTTTCTCCGATTTCTACCGGGTACCCGTCTCCTGCATGTATGCAGACATTATCCTGCACATTGCTGTTCCGCCCGATCCTGATCGGCGCCGTATCCGCCCGAAGCGTCGCATTATGCCATATGCTGACACCCTCTGCCACCGATACATCGCCTGTCATGACCGAAGAATCTGCCTGATACCACTTTTTTTCCATTACCCGTCTCCTTTTGCAAAGGATTATGCCTGCGCTTCTTCCTTTGCGCCAAATAATTTTTTCAAACAAGAAAATGCAACACAGACACCTAAGACCATCAAAAGGATGGCAACGATAAATTGCAGACCATCTACTAAGAAGGTTGCCTGACCACTTGCGATATTGCGAACCAGAGCAATGGTCTTCTGGATCAGTGCTGTAAATGTAACTGCTAACATAATAAACATTGGTGCGTATAATGTCCAGCCTGTTCTTCCTGTTGTCTTTAAGAATACAGAAAGCGCGATCAAAACCAAGGCTGCTAACAACTGGTTGGCAGAACCAAAGAGTGGCCATACATTATTGTATCCACCCAGTGTCAAAAGGTAGCCAAAGAATAAGGTAATGACAGTTGCAAAATATTTATTGGTAAGCACTTTCTGCCATCCCGGCATCTTGGAGGTATCTGTGGTGTCTCCAAGGAAAAGTTCCTGGAAGGACATACGACCGATTCTTGCGACTGAATCCAGAGATGTCAAAGCCAGTGCAGATACGCACATGGTCATAAATACGGTTGCCACCTGTACCGGCAATCCCAATTTTTCCAAGAAACCTGCAACGCCGGTAGAGAAGATGGAAAATGGTGTTCCCTCCGGCTTTGTACCATTGACGGCAACGGCACCTACAACAACCAGCGCAACGATACCAAGCAGTGATTCTACGACCATGGCTCCGTAACCAACCATCGGCATATCTTTTTCATTGCTGATCGTCTTAGAAGATGTACCGGAAGATACCAGACTGTGGAATCCGGAAACAGCACCGCAGGCGATCGTTACAAAGAGGGTCGGGAAGAGATAACTTCCGTCTACATTAAAGCCATTAAAAGCATTGAGCTGCATAGTCGGATGTGCGACGAGGACACCAACAACCGCACCGATGATCATGCCCAATAGCATAAAGGTTGTCATATAATCTCTCGGCTGCATCAAAAGCCACATTGGCATAACCGATGCTAAAAAGAGGTAAGCCATGATGATGTAGATCCATGCTGTCTTGGTTGCATAGATCGGGAAATGCATACCCAGTGCAAACATGCCGACCAAAAGTGCGATAGCAAGAACGGCTCTGACCCACTCTTTCATCTGTCCGACGCATTTTTGAATAACGCCAAAAATGATGGCAACTACGATAAACAACATAGAAATAGAAGCGGCAGCAGAATCTGCATATGCTGTCGTTTCGCTCATGTCAGCCACACCCTTGCCTACAAAGGTACCGGCAACCATATCGGTAAAGGCTGCGATAACGAGGAGGGTAAAGAGCCAGCAGAAAAGCATAAACAACTTTCTTCCTGTCTTGCCGATATACTTTTCAATGATCATTCCCATGGACTTTCCTTCATTTTTAACAGAAGCATATAAGGCTCCAAAGTCCTGTACTGCTCCGAAAAAGAGTCCTCCGATAATCAACCAAAGGAGTACCGGCACCCAGCCGAATACAGATGCTAAGATCGGTCCGGTGACAGGACCTGCACCTGCAATGGATGAAAATTGATGGGAAAATACCGTAAACTTAGATGACGGTACATAGTCCTCTCCATCCTCATGTGTGTACGCCGGGGTCTTTGCCTTTGGATCGATCCCCCATTTGTTTGCCAGCCATCTTCCGTAAAACAGATAGCCGGCGCCAAGTGCTACAATTCCGATTAAAACAATAACTAATCCATTCATGTCTTTTTCCGCGCTCACGCGGCTCCCTTCTAAAAATTTCTAGCAAAGAGTCTATGTACTAAAAAAGCCTCCGTCTTTAGCACTCACTAAAGACGAAGGCTCTATGCTTCCGCGTTACCACTTTAATTGCCACAAAATGTGACCTCTCAACCTCATCACCGCAATCTATCTTGCAGAAATAAGTCTCCATATAACGGTGGAAACCGGTGGCACCTACTGACCAGGAAGGTATTCAGCGCACTGCTCGCAGAGGATAATCAAAAGAACCATACCTTGTCTCGCACCAACCGACAAGTCTCTGCACTGTATGAGATGTCCTCATGATCTTGTTCTGTTCCTTGCATTTACTCTTTGTTTGTTCTTAAATTACCACCGGTTTTTTTCAATGTCAACAAATTTTCTTATAATTATTCCACGATATCTGCAATTTTGTGAATAATTTAAAGTTTTTCCAGGTTTTCCCGTGCATTTTTATGAACTATTTTACTGCTTTTGTATGGTTACCTCCAGATATTCATTCTCGAAATCGCTTCCGCTATCTTCTGCTGTCTGCGTATTCAACGCGATTCTTACAGAAGGTGATACACTCATGGATGCGCTGGAGCCATCCGTATATTCTACGCTGCAATCGATCACAACCTGACTCAGGATCTCCTCCAAAGCCTGTCTTTGGCTTTCCAGATCTGGCTCTCCATTTGCATCAAACAAACGATTTGCATATTCACCGGAAACGCTGTCATCTACCAACATGATATCACTGCCTTTTGGTGTCTGATTATCATATGCTACCGTAAACCAGGTAAAACTGCGAACCTGATAATCTTCTGTGGCATCCTGCGGTTTCGACATTCCTGCATTCAGGTTTTCAATCTCCTCACCATCTATGACCAGACTGTTTGCCGGATCATCCAAGATCTGGAAAGCGCCCTTGTTTATACTGTAAGTAATTGTCTTCACATTATTACCCTGACAGGAAATCGGCAGGCTGATACAATAATATACATGTCCGTCTTCCCTTGTACCCATAACCCAGCCTGCATCTTTTCCGGTAAGGCTCGTTCCTTCCTCGTCTACCCTTTGTCCCTCTCCATTTTCCTCTGCATTTACTACCAGCGTAAAAGAATTGGTCTTCGCTGATTTTGCATTCGTCTGGTCTGTCTGTTTTGGGTTGATCCAAGAGGATAAACCTGTATTTCCCAAAACCGCAACCAGGGCAAAACACGCCGCAACCGCCACGAGAGCCTTTGTTATTTTTTTCATCTTGCTTCTCCTTCCCGATGGTCGGATGCGAATGTCAGCATCATCCACAGGCGGAGTAAGGGCATGCTGCAAGATCTTTTCTAATTTTTCATCCGTCATATCCCATCGCCTCCAATTTTTTCTTCATTAACTTTTTTGCCATATACAGCCTTGTTTTGACCGTTCCCTCCGGCCAATCCATGCACTCTGCAATTTCTGCCACACTCATGTTCGCTGTATAAAAGAGGTAGACCGGAAGCCGGTATTTGTCTGGGAGTTCCGAAACTGCCTGTCTTACAACTACTACTTCCTCTTTTTGCAGTGCCATCTTCTCCGGTTGGTAAGAAGCATTGCCATCTTCTATATCCAGCCCCTGTTCTGTCAGTGCATCAAAACTTGTCGTAGGTGCTAATCGCATATGGCGCGCATACTTTTTCTGTCGGTTCTTCCATAAGAGGAGTGCTGTAGATAAGGCATAAGACTTTGGATTGTGATCCGTTTCCAAGTGCCTGCACTTTTCCAACAGTTTCAGCATGGCATCCTGATACAGTTCGTCGCCGATCTCCCGGCTTGCTGTCAAGATCCGGCAGAAGCGGAGGATATCTTTTCCCTCTGCCTCGACAAACTGCTCAAATTCTGCTTGCTTCATATTGATTATCCTTTTTGTCTATTTCTCACATCGATGTAAGATTCCCTTACACCTTTATATTGTCATCAATTGCCTTTGGGTTTTGTGTTTCTAAAATCTTTATTAAGAATTTCATTTCGCCATACACTTCCCATAATCTGTGCTAAAATATACCATAATAAGACGTTTATATGGGAGGCATCATGAAAAAACACGTACAAAGATTTTTTTCCATACTGGCTATTATATTATTCTTCGTTATCACATACTACATGGGACGACCGCTGGTTGCCTTTGTATCCGAGCCGGGAGCCTTTCAGGCATGGGTAGATGCACAGGGTTTTGTCGGCGTTCTCCTCTTTCTTGGTATGCTGGTCTTGCAGGTCTTTGCCGCCATCATTCCGGGTGGTCCTTTTGAGATCGCAGCAGGCTATGCTTTCGGCATTGTAAAAGGAAGTCTGATCTGCGCCATCGGTACCACCCTTGGCAGTATGGTTGTCTTTTTCCTCGTCCGCCGTTTCGGACACAAATTCCTGCATCTGTTCGTTGAAGATACAGAATTGGAAAAATTGACTTTCTTAAAAGATCACAAAAAAATGGAGAGCATCCTCTTTCTCTTGTTCCTCATTCCAGGAACGCCCAAAGATCTGCTCTCCTACTTTGTAGGGCTTACGGATATCTCCGTTTCCCACTGGCTCTTTATTTGTTTTGTCGGCAGACTGCCCGCCATTATCCTGTCCGTCCTCAGCGGACATGCTCTGAGCAATGCCCAGTACCATATCGCGGTTATTAGTTTTGCCATCATTGTGATCGCCGCAGGGCTTGGCGCCTACTTTGTCAGCAAGCACAAAAATAAAGAATGACCCCAGACACATGCTTATGTCAGATGCGATCGTTTGTGACAGACTTCATAATCGCACAAGTGCGCCTCTATCCTAATGATCTGTGATCGTCCTAACTGCCGTCTGGATGGCTTCCATTACCCCCTGGGTGCCAAGGCGACTAACATTTAAGCACAGGTCGTAGTTACCGGCGTATCCCCAATCTTGTCCGGTATAGCGCAAATGATATGCACGTCTTCTCTCATCCGTTTCTTTGACCGTTTCTTTTGCCTTGCGCACAGAAACACCGTGTTTTTTTGCAATGGTTTCTACACGTTGCTCGACTTGCCCCATCAGGAAAATGCGAAGCGCATCCTCTCTATCACAATAGGCATAGTTGCCACATCTCCCCAACAAAATAAAGTCGTCCTCAGGCATAATCTCACTCAACGCCTGCTTTGGTCGTTTGTAAAGTGCCTGATCATCCTCAGCCAACAAAATACTATACGACAAGGTATCCACCGGATTTTCACCATAGAAATCCGGGAAACGATCAAGTGTACCCTTGCTACGGATCAAATCGCTCACTTTTTTCCGATCATAAAACGGGAGTTGATACATTTTTGCAAGTTCCTGTCCGATCAAATCTCCCTGACAGCCGCACTCGCGCGCTAATGTTATAATCATACGTTTTCCCTCCTATAATAATCCGGCAAATACCGATGAAAATACCACGGTAAGCAGACCTGTGACTGCAATGGCAAGACTGCTCATGGCACCTTCGACCTCTCCGAGTTCCATTGCCTTGGCTGTACCAATGGCATGCGCAGATGCTCCAAAGGACAATCCCTTTGCGATAGGATCTGTAATGCGAAAGATCTTGCAAATGGCTTCGCCCATGATATTTCCCAAGACTCCGGTCACCACGATAACAGCAACCGTGATCGTCACATAGCCGCCCAACTCCTCCGATAGTCCCATACCGATCGCTGTCGTGATCGACTTTGGCAAGAGTGTAACATATTCCTGGTGGGACAACCCAAGCAAAAGAGACAGGACAAATACGGTTCCCATGCTGGTAAAAACACCTGCCAGGATACCCAGAAGTACTGCCCGCCAATGCCTTTTTAAAAGCTGCCACTGCTCATATAAAGGAATAGCAAGACAGACTGTTGCCGGGGTCAAAAACCAACTCAGATATTTGGCACCTGCATCATAAGTGTCATAGTCTACATCCGCGACCACCAAGACCAAGATCGTGATCACAATGGAGATCAAGAGTGGATTTAGAATGCCGAGTTTAAACTTTTTCTTTAAAAAGGATCCTGCCAGATAAGCAAGCAGGCTGATAGTCACGCCCGCAAATAAAGATTCCTGAAAAAAACTATTCATCTGCCTGCTCCTTTCCTTCTGCTTTTTCGGTCTTTTTCTGCTCTTTTCGGATCACAGTTTGTGATACCAATCCTGTCGCCGCAGCAGCAGTGATCAGACTGACGACTGTAATCAGGCTGACCGGGAGCAACATAGGCTTGAGCACACCCCAGGACACCATCAATCCGACTCCCGCCGGGATAAACATGACCGGCATGATTTCAATCAGGAACTTGCCTGCGTCACGCACCGATTCCAATTTGACGATTCTCGTCATCAAAGCAAGAAACAGGAGAACCATGCCATAGATACTTGCCGGGATTGGCAGGGGCAAGAGATACTTGAGACCTTCCCCCATAAAAGTGATCACCAAGATGATCAAAAATTGTTTTAAAAACTTCATTTCTTCTTCCTTATACTTCATAGATATAGTATGTGCAGTTTTGCGCACAAAAAAATAACTGCTGGCGCTTATGCACCAACAGTTATTATAGTAACTCTTTTATTCTTCTGTCAAACTAAATCTTGCAACAATCTCATCCATGCTGGTTGCCTGTGCTGACAACTCCTCACTGGTTGCAGAAGTCTCTTCTGCGGTTGCTGAGTTGGACTGGATAATATCTGCAATACGTGTAACACCTGCATCTGCCTGTCCCATTGACTCAGCCTGCTGTACGGATGTCTCACTGATGCCCTTTGAGTTATCTGCCAATTGATGAATAGCCTCTACTACTTCAACCAAGACTTTTTCTGTTCTCTCTGCTGCCTTGTTACCAACTTCGATCTCACGGATAGATTCCTCGATCAGTTCTCTGGTATTGACAGCGGACTTAGCACTCTGCTCAGCCAAGGTACGGATCTGATCTGCAACGACTGCAAATCCTTTACCTGCTTCACCTGCTCTTGCAGCCTCAATAGAAGCATTCAAAGACAGAAGGTTTGTCTGGCTTGCTATATCTTCGATTTCTGTAATGACAGAACCAATCTTCTCAGATGTCTCACTGATGCGGTTCATAGCCTCTACCATGACGCTCATTTCGTTGCGACTGCTCTCTGCCTCACCGGCAACACGCTCTGCTTCTGCATATGCGTCATTGGTCTGATCTACTGTATTGTTCAATCCATTGGTAATCTCATCAATGGTAGCCTGCATCTGCTGTGCAGAAGCAGCCTGATCTGTAGCACCTTCAGCCAAAGCCTGTGATGCCTCTGCCAGGTTCAATGCTCCGGCAGATACCATTTCAGAAGCCTCACGGACTTCCTTCAAAGTTCCATCGATCTGAATCTTCATCTCACGGATAGAATCCAGAAGTGGACGGAAGTCTCCGGTATATTCTTCTTCGCAGGAAGTTTGGATATTGAAGTTACCATTGCTCATTTGTCCCAGCAAGTTCTCCATATCTGCGAAGATAACAGACAACTTAGTCGTTGTATCTGTAACAGACTGTACCATTTCGCCCAGTTCATCATCGTTGTGATACTCTGGGAATGGGGATGTCAGATCACCCTGTGCGAATGTCTCTAATCTCCTTGCCAAATCATCCATCGGCTGTGCGATATCCTTGGCAATCTTGCCGCCGATCTTGGTTGCAAGGATACATGCTGCAACAATGATCACAATGATCAGCAACAACATGATAAGTTCCATCTTTTGCAAAGATGAATGTGTCTTATCACCTAAACTGATGTTATCATCCATCAAACCCTGAAATGCCTCTGAGGCTGTTGCATATGCAGGTGCCAGTTCATCAAAAGCAGCATCCTGTGCCTTCTTTGACTGTTCTGCGTCAGTTGTTGCACCCATTTTCAGAATCTTGGCATCCACTTCTAAGTAATTATCCAATGTTGCGACAATATTATTGTAATCTTTCTCGCCAGCCTTGGCAACAATTGATTTCTTGATTTCCGGCAATGCGGCCTGTAAGTCCTCCACTGCCTGATCATGAATCTCTACCATCTGATCAATCTGACTCTGGTCGCTGTAACCGATCGCGCCTCGTGTTGCACTTCGAACATCTGCCAGATCTGCCATCGCCTGTCCGATATCTCCCTGAGGGAATGCATAATTCGTCAATACTTTATTGTACTGCGATGCAACCACAAATAAGAGAATTGCTGCGATGATCGCTGCCACACTGGCAATCAAAACAGTGATCAGCGAACTCACTGTCAACCTTTTTTGAATCCTCATTTTCTCTAGTTTCTCTAACATACTTTTCCCCTTGTCGTGAATGAAATATTATATATGACTGCACAAATAATCATACTAGATCTTGTATATAATGATACGCTCAAATACACTTTATGTCAACGAAAAAAGGGGCAAATTCCTTGCCCTGTACTTCATCTTTTATGGTTCTTTTCTCACTTCATATTTGTTGCACTCATCAACGATTTTTCTACCCCAGCGCAACGTCAAGCATCATCACCGTAAAACCGACCGCAAACATAATCGTTCCTATGTTGGAATGTTCGCCAGCAGACATTTCCGGAATCAGTTCTTCCACGACAACATATATCATGGCTCCTGCCGCGAAACTCAATAAATATGGTAGTACCGGTATAATAACACCTGCGGCTAAAATCGTGATGATCGCGCCGATCGGTTCCACAAGGCCAGACAAAACACCGTAGATAAAAGCTTTTCTTTTACTCATTCCCTCTGCATGAAGGGGCATGGAAATGATTGCTCCTTCCGGTAAATTTTGTATCGCAATGCCGATAGACAATGCCAGTGCGCCAGTCAATGTGATGCCGCTGTTTCCTGCATTCCAACCGGCATAAACGACGCCTACTGCCATGCCTTCCGGAATGTTATGTAATACGACTGCCAGAACCATCATGGCATTTTTCCCAAGGTTTGTTTGTGGACCTTCTGCACTTGTGCTATTCATGTGCAGATGTGGGATGATGTGATCTAAAAGCAATAGAAACAGAATACCGATCCAGAAACCGACTACCGCCGGAAAAAAGGACAATTTTCCCATGCTTTCTGATTGCTCGATTGCCGGAAGCAGCAGACTCCAGATTGAGGCTGCAACCATGACACCTGCGGCAAATCCCGTCAACACACGCTGAATTCGTTCATTCAGACCTTTTTTCATGAACAGAACACATGCTGCACCAAGCGATGTGCCTGCAAATGGTATTAGTATACCTGTGATAAGATTTGTGTTCATATGTTTGCGCTTTCTATATGTAGGCTGATACTTAGTGTTTTGTAAAACTTGTCAATTACATTTTCTCGCGTGGTTAGTTGTTACTAACCATATACATATAGTTTAATATGGAGATAAAAGTTTGTCAATAGAAGGACATTTACACATAATTACTCCCCATATTTCCCGCATCATTTTTCAATGATTTTTACTGCAGTGCCATAGGCGATCACCTCGGCTGCTCCCTGCATAACCTGAGGTGAACCATATTTTACATCGATCACTGCATCGGCGCCCAGTTCAACTGCAAAAGTAATGTCTCGTGAACTCATTAGGTATCCTCTAATCATTTCATCACCACAATATGGACATTTCATGCAGATTCACCTCCTATATATTCCGATTGTCTATCTCATTATTTGAAATTTTTACCTTAATATGAAATATGCATATATATTAGCATCGTTGCTAATACTAATAGCAATCTGATACTCACCCGGTTCAAGTGCTCCATATAACCATTCCCAGTCATATTTGTAAATGGTTTCTTCATTTTCTTGAATAATATATGCTACATCATCAAAGCCAATATTTTCATCAGAAATATAATCAATTTCAACCCAATCATCTCCAACTTTTCTTGATATAGGCAAATATGCACCATAATAAAGTGGATTCTTTGAAGCCGACTCGTTGCCACCATTCACATCGTATCTGAACACAATGTCTGCACCAGTACTTGAAATATTTCTCGCTGACACATTCAGGTAACCATCATCAATCCCTAATTCACTACTAGGACGAAATACTCCAATTCCACCAGCCTGATTAGAAACATCATATAGGATGGAATCTAGGATTTTAATCAGTTCATCAAGATAGTCTGCCCCCCAGTCAGCACTACATAACACAACAATGTTTCGGAGTTCACTATCTTCTCCAAACCAACTAATAAAGTTCCAGTTTATATTACCATCATAGTAGCCTATGTTAGCTTCATGGCCTGCTATTGTGACTTTCTTTTCCTCAAGTCCTGTTCCACATACTCCGAAACTATCACAATATCCGACTTCAACAAATCCTTCTGATTCTGCAGTTGGCTTCAAATGAATTCCATAAGAAGTACTTATTAAACTTGTATTATCCACATCACATATTTCAGATTCCCATGTATCAGGTAAAGTAAGTGTGATACTTCCGAATGGACCAGTAACAATAACATCTTCATTCGACTCAGCATTTGAGAAAATCATTTCAAGATCTTCATCAACATTCTCATTACCTTTATTTACTAAAACTGTAGTTTTTCCGCAGGCCGGAATAGTCACAAGACATAACGATAAAAATAAAAGAAGAATATTTCTTTTCATGACATCCCCTCCATAAAGTACAAGGTATTTCGATTTGTTGCTAACTTTTAGTAAACAAATTATACCACAAAATCTTTGCGCTATTCCAGTTCAAGATATAATGGAGCCATTTTGGAACGATTTCATCATTATTGGCTATGCTGTTTTTTCACCACACAAAAAGGGTTCCGAGCTAATGCTCGAAACCCTTATAAATACTAGCTTATTGAACTATCAAAGATTACTCAATGATTGTAGCAACACGTCCTGAACCTACAGTACGTCCACCTTCACGGATAGCGAATGTAAGACCCTGCTCCATAGCGATTGGATGAATCAATTCGATTGTCATCTCTACGTTATCTCCAGGCATACACATTTCTGTTCCTTCTGGAAGGTTACATACACCAGTTACGTCAGTTGTTCTGAAGTAGAACTGTGGACGATAGTTGTTGAAGAAAGGTGTATGACGACCACCTTCATCCTTTGTCAAAACGTAAACCTGTGCTGTGAACTTTGTATGGCAAGTTACAGAACCTGGCTTAGCAAGAACCTGTCCTCTCTGGATCTGGTCACGGTTAATACCACGAAGGAGGGCACCGATGTTATCACCAGCCTGAGCCTCATCAAGAAGCTTACGGAACATTTCGATACCGGTAACAACAGTCTTCTTTGTTTCTTCCTTAATACCAACGATTTCAACTTCCTCATTAAGATGAAGAACACCACGCTCTACTCTACCAGTTGCAACAGTACCACGTCCGGTAATGGTAAATACGTCTTCTACAGGCATAAGGAAAGGCTTATCTGTTGCTCTTTCAGGATCCGGAATATAGGAATCAACAGTATCCATAAGTTCCATGATCTTGTCGCCCCATTCACCCATCGGATCTTCAAGAGCCTTAAGAGCGGAACCCTTAATGATCGGGCATCCTTCGAATCCATACTCTTCAAGCTGTTCGGTAACTTCCATCTCTACTAACTCGATAAGCTCAGGATCGTCTACCATATCGCACTTGTTAAGGAATACTACGATGTAAGGTACACCTACCTGACGGGAAAGAAGGATGTGCTCCTTGGTCTGAGCCATAACACCATCAGTAGCAGCTACAACAAGGATAGCTCCGTCCATCTGAGCAGCTCCTGTGATCATGTTCTTAACGTAGTCAGCATGTCCTGGGCAGTCAACGTGTGCGTAAT
>OKXB01001755.1_pt1 | contig 19777 bp, 25 predicted proteins | sample 1601731 | NCBI WGS metagenome assembly OKXB01 (sample SAMN04414077, study PRJEB24778) | human gut metagenome | material: faecal | host: Homo sapiens | reverse complement strand
CATGTATAAGAAGAGTAGAAGAATTAAGTACTGATCCAGATTTTGTTGGTTATTATGATTTAGAAGAAGCCCATAAACAAGATTTATCGGATAGTTATGAAACTGGTTATGATGATGGCATGAATAAAGGTAAAAATATTAGAAATATTGAGATTGCTAAAAATTTACTTAAACAAAATTTACCTATTCAAAGCATCTCACTTGCAACCGGTTTATCTATAGAAGAAATAGAACAATTACAATAATTTTTTATAAAAAGTCTAAAATAAAAAACTTCGTGAGAAGTTTTTTATATTGAATCTACAAAAGTGTCATTCAAACATCTTAAGCAACATACACAGTTTAGATTCATTGTAAAGAAACTATTTGTACTAATGTATGGCATAGTTCCAACAGTTGCTTGATCTGGGTTATCTGCAAGTACTCTAAATGTTGCACAACAACCATCTATTTTTTCAACTCTAAATACATTAGAACAAGTAACATCTACTTCATTACAGGCTTTGTCTGTTTTTGTAGTAGGCATAGACCATGGAGTTCCATTACCGCAGCATGTATAAAGCATTATTGGTCTTGTGTTACAACCAAGAGTACTTGTGCCACAACCTAGGAAACCTCTGTCACAAGTGTCTAAGCAAGCAACATCAGTACAGTTTGCGTTCTTTTGTAATATAGAAATAACTGTTAAGATTTCTGCTATACATTGACATTGATTGTTTTCGTTATTACACATATATTCCACCCCTTTATCTCTTTTCATGAGTATTATATTCTAAATAAAATAAAAGGTGTGAATAAAAAACCTATTCTTTTATCACAATAGGTAGAAATTACATATACTATTTTGAGGTGAAAATATGTATAGAATATATCAAATCGTTGATGAACGTAGTTTGGATGATATTGCTAATAAATTTGATACCAATGTAGATACTTTAAAACAAATAAATGGGATTGATGATACATATATAGTAAGCAGAGGAAATTATCTAATTGTACCAACTAGTAATGGTGAAAGTACCAATTCTAATTTTATAACATATATTGTTAAACCTGGTGATAGTATATATGCAATAGCTGAAAAATATAATGTAAATTATAGAGATTTATTAGATCTAAATGGTCTATCAAAAGATCAGTATATATATCCAAATCAACAAATATTAGTACCAAGAGAGGGTGTATTATTTAAAGTTACAATTGATGGGGATACAATCACTAGTGTGGCTGAAGATATGAACATAAACGTTTTAGATTTAATTAATCAAAATAAGTCTTTATATTTAGTTCCAGATCAATTAATTGTATATAAAAAATGAAAAAGAGAATTAAAACTCTTTTTTTTTATTTATGTTTATTATATAATTATTATGTATTAGAAAGTAGGAACAGTATGAAAAATATCAAATATTTATTACAAGTTTGTTTAGTGTTATGTTTAATAATTACGGTGGGTTGTAAGAAGAAAGTTACAGCATATACAGAAATAACATATGATGAATTTAAACAAATGATAGAAAATAAGGAATCATTCCCTTTATTTGTTGGATCAAATCAGTGCAGTCATTGTGATGATTATAAAATTACTTTAAATGAATTTATTAAAGATTATCATGTAAAAGTATACTATATTGATATCGCTAAAATGGAAAAAGAACAATATAATGAATTTGTAACTTATGTTAATTTTGGTGGTTCTACTCCAACAACGGTATTTATTACGGATGGTGTTGAAAAAACAACATATAATCGAATTGTCGGGGCTCTAAGTTATAGTAAAATTGAATCAAAATTTGAAAAAGCCGGATATATAAAGGTGAAATAAATGAACAATAATATTGAAATTATGGATTTTGAAGATAATAACAAAAATAATAATATGAAATTTAGTGTTGTTGAAACTTATGGAGAAGATTTAACGGCTAAAAAATTTATTACTAACCCAGCAATTGCTCGCGATGATGAAATAAAAAAAATGATGATTGTCCTTATGACGCCTGAAAAATCAGCCCTTTTGATAGGAAAACCAGGTATTGGTAAAACTGCTATTGTTGAAGGTTTATCATACTTAATTCAACAAAATAAGGTGCCGGATGCTCTAAAAGGTTATAAAATTTTGAAATTTAATTCGACATCTTTAGTTGGAACTATTAATATTAATGGTGAGGAACAAATGATAATGAGTTTATTTGTTTCAGAAATAAAAAAATTACAAAAAACAATTATTTTTATAGATGAGATTCACACCCTTATAGGTGCTAAAAACGCTGGACCTCTTGACCTTGCTAATATATTAAAACCAGGATTAGACCGTGGTGAAATTAAACTAATAGGCGCAACTACAACCATAGAATATGATACTTATGTTATAAGGGATAGAGCCTTCTTAAGACGTTTTGATAGAATTGATGTTGAAGAACCAGATGAAAAGACGACAACTAAAATATTGATGGGAACACTAAAAAAAATAGAAAGTCAAACGGGAATAACCTTTAAATATAAAGATTATATTGCCGAACAAATAATGGATTCCATTGTATCTGCAACGTCAGAATTTAAAAGAGTATATGGGCTTTCAGCTATGTACCCAGATGTTTCTTTATCGGTTTTAACTCAAGCTTTTTCATATGCTTTATTAGATAATAAAAAAGAAGTTGAATTAATTGATGTTTACAACGCTATAAAAAATAGTAAACGTATTTATCCTGATAGTATTGTTAAAGAATTAAAGGCATTTAAAGAAAAATTCTCGGCCTTATGCCAAAAAGAGAATATTTCTTTACCAGATGTTAGTATAGATGAAATAAGTTCTAATATAAGAGATTAGGGAAGGTGAAAAAATGAAAAGAATACCATTAAAAAATTATTTTATTTTAGGAATTATACTTGTCTCATCAATCTTTATTGTTTTGTATATAAATAAATTATATTTAAGTACTAAAAATAATGATAATATTTTAAATGGGTTTATTAAAGAAATAAAAACACAAGAAGTTGATAATTACATAATAGAAAATCCTAATTTTATAATTTACTTAGGATATAAAAATAATGATAATAAGTCATTTGAAAAAAAGTTTAAAAAATTAGTTACAAAATATGATTTACAAAAAGATATTGTTTTTATTGATATAAGTCAATTTAATGATGAAACTTTTAATAAATTTTGTAAAAAATACGCTGATAAATTATTAAAGAAAGATAGTAGTTTAATAATAGTTGATAATCAAAAAGTTATAGATGTACTTGATATCACTAAAGGAAACAATGACATAGAATTAGTAAAGATGTTTTTTAAGAAAAATGGGGTATATTAATGATAAATATTGTTTTATTTGAACCAGAAATTCCACAAAATACAGGTAATATAATGCGAACATGTGCTGGAACAGGTACTAAGTTACATTTAATTAAACCACTTGGTTTTTCATTAGATGAGAAAAGTATAAAAAGATGCGGGGTTAATTATATAGAACACTGTGATTATATTGTGTATGATAATTATAGTGATTTTTTGTCAAAAAATAGTGGTACTTTTTTCTATTTGACGAGATATGGAAAGAAAACTCATTCGGATTTTAATTTTAAAGAAATAACCGATGATATATATTTGATTTTCGGAAAAGAAAGCACAGGAATTCCTAAAGAAATACTAAAAGAACATCTTGATATGTGTTTTAGAATACCAATGAATTCTAATATTAGAGCTCTTAATTTATCGAATTCCGTTGCTATTGTTTTATTTGAAGTGTTAAGGCAACTTGATTATCCTAATTTATCAAGAGTTGAAACATTTAAAGGTGAGGATTATTTGACTCAATAATTCAAAGTTGAAATAATTTTGAAATCATGGTATTATATATTGTATAAAGAATAGAGGGATGAAAGTGAATACAGATGCAATTTTAGATTTTATGGTTGAATATTATATATGGTTTATTGCTGGAGGAGCAATTCTCCTTTTAGCCATTATTGGATTTATTGCTGATAAGAAAAAATTGTTTAAAAAAAGTAAAAATAAAAATTCTAATGAAGAAAAACAAGATAATCAGAATATAATTGAAGAAAGCAATCAAAACTTAGAAGAAAAAACAGAAAATGAATTACCTATTGTAGAAGATTATAAAGAAGAAAAAACTGAACATAATGATACTACAGTAGATAATAACGTGGAAGTTTCTAATTTAAATGATAATACAGAAGAGAATAATATCAATGAAGAACAAACAAATACTTATGATGATGTAGTTATTAATGATAATCAATATGATAGTGATGTTGTTAACGATGAAATCGATAATAATGATATTTCACAAAGAGTTGATGACGAAGTGTTAACAGGTACAGATAATAATGAGATTTTAGACAATAAAGACATTGTAACCGATGTTAATAATGAAATGCCAAAAGATATTATTGATAATGATGTTAATGAAGAACTTGATTATATTGATAACTTAGAAATTAATAGTAAGAGTAATGATAATAGTCAACGAGAAGAACCAATTCTTAATAATGATGAAAAAACATTAAATAATGTTAAAGTCGAAGATTATGACATTGACAAACCAATTGTTGATAATATAACAATTGATGACACTAAAGCTGATGAGAATAAAACAAATGATGTTGAAGTTATTGATATTAAAGATAATTCTTCTTTAGATGAAAAAACATTAGATGATAAAATTGTTGATTTAAATGATAAAGATGATGAACCGTTAAATATTAGTTATTCTAAATTAAAAGAAATGGTTGAAGAGATTATAGCAGAGCAAGAAAAAGAATCAGATGATACAGATGATTCTAAATTGAATAGCGAAAATATTAGTACATCTAATAGTTCTATTTCAAATAATAAGGAAGATATAGAACCAAATATTGTACCAAACTTAGATCCAAATACAGTTGAAAGTATTAAACAATTAGACGAAGATGAAGATGATGTTTGGAAGTTCTAAACATCACTTTTTTATATGCTACTAATATGGTTAGGAGGTATTTATGACAGTTGAAAATATTATATCTTTAGTTAAAAAAATAATAGATGTTTTACTCGTATGGTTAGTTTTATATTATATATTAAAAAATTTAAGAAAAAATGTTAAAATGGTAATGTTATTTAAGGGAATACTATTTGTTCTTGCCCTTAAAATTTTAAGTGATTTATTAGACTTAGTTACTATAGGTTATTTACTTGACTATGTAATTATGTGGGGACCACTTGCTCTTATTATTATTTTTCAACCTGAAATTCGAAATGTTCTTGAATCTTTAGGTAGAAGTCAATTACTTGGAAGACATAAAGTACTTACAGTTGATGAAAGAGAAAAAGTTGTTTATGAGATTATCCAAGCAGCAGAATATCTAAAACGTTCAAGAATAGGTGCTTTAATTGTTATAGAAAGAGATAATAGTTTAGGAGAATATATTGAAAAGTCCAAGAAGATTTATGCAGATATTTCAAGTGAACTTTTAATATCAATCTTTTTCCCAAATAATCCACTTCATGATGGTGGTGTAATTATACAGGGAGATAAAATAACTAGTGCAGGTGCTGTTTTTCCAACTAGTGATAACTTAAAAATCAGTAAACGTCTTGGAACAAGACACAGAGCAGCATTAGGTATATCAGAAGAAACAGACTGTATTTCTTTAATTGTATCAGAAGAAACAGGAAGATTATCTCTTGCTATAAATGGAGAATTACATTACAATTTAACAATTGATGATTTAAAAATGATGTTACTTGATGAATTACGTCCAAAGAAAACACTTTTGGATGACGACGAAGAAGGAGAAGGTGATGCACCAAATGAAGAAAAATAAGAGTTTATTTTCTAAAATTGCTACCTTTTTTGACCGAAAGATCGCTGTTCCAATTACCAAATTAGTAGTAAAAATTACTGGTGGAGTAGATAAATCTGGTAAAAGATTTGAAAAATGGTTATCTAAAACTAATACTCTATTATTTATTTCTCTTATTTTGGCTGTAACAATTTTTATTGTACTTGATCAAAAAATTATTACATTTAGTGAAAATTCTGCTGAGGTATTAAAAAGTCAACCGATTAGTGTTATTTATAATGAAGAGGCATATGTAGTTGAAGGATTACCAGAAACTGTTGATATTACATTAATAGGTAGTAAAACTGATTTGTTTATTGCTAAACAATCTGCTTCAAGTGAAGTAAAGGTTGATTTAACAGGATTAAAACCTGGACAACATAAAGTTAATTTAAAATATAGTCAAAGTAATGGTTCTATCGATTATAGGGTTAACCCTTCTGTAGCAACAGTTATTATTTATCCCAAAGTATCTGAAACAAAAATTTTAACATTGGATTTAATTAATCAAGAAAACTTAGATTCTAAGCTTACAATAAGTAAAATGGAAGTCGAAAACGATAGAGTTATTGTAAAGGGAGCAGATTATCAAATTAAACAGGTTGCTACTGTAAAAGCACTCGTAAATGTTGATAATATTGTTAAACAGGAAATGGGTACAACAACAATTAAAGATGCTACTTTAAAAGCATATGATAGTGATGGAAATATTGTTGATGTAGAGTTAGTTCCAAATAAAATAGATGTTAATCTTACTATTGATTCACCAAGTAAACAAGTACCTATAAAAGTTATACCAAAAGGTGATGTGGCATTTGGACTTGCAATTGCTTCTATTGAACAAAGTGAAACTATGGCAACTATTTATGGCGATGAATCAGTTTTGACTGATATTACATCAATACCAGTATACATAGATGTATCTGATTTAAAAGATAATCATCAATACAAAGTAGATTTGGAAAAACCAGTAGGTATAAGGTCTATGTCTATAAGCAATGTTACTGTTAAAGTTCAAGTTGCAACGTCTGCCGATGTTGATATTATGAATGTAAAAGTTGATCCAATTAATCTTGATTCAAAATATATTGTCCAAGCGAAGAGTAAAGATGACTTAGTTGTAACAGTAAATGTTAAGGGTGTAGAAAGTGTTATAAAACAAATAACTACAGATGATATTCAAGCATATATAGATTTAAAAGATTATACACCTGGTGAGTATGAAGTAGAGGTAAAAGTTACTGGAAATGATCCAAAAGCAACTTATGTATCCAAAACAAAGAAAATTCATATTACAATAATGAATGATAATTAGAAAAAAAGATTGAAAAATCTTTTTTTTTTTGATATTATAGTAATTGAGAATAAAGGGAGGTATATTATGGAAATTATAAAGAAAGATGGTTCATCAATTAGTTTAGTACGTTTCTTTGAATACCAAGGGAAAAAGTTTCTAATTTTTGATGGTGGTGAAGGTGTAGATGCTAATGGACATGTTACGATTCATATTTGTAATGTAGATATGTCAAATGGTGTAGTTGCAACAGCAGTACAAGGTCCTGATATGGATGTTGCAAGAAATGTAATTAAAACAATTGTAAATGAAAATAGAAGTGGAATGCCATTATCAATAAAAGATTTAAATTATAATGATTTAAATGGGATAGTAGTATCTAGTGATTGGCCTTTAAAAATGATGCCTAACTATATAGATATTATAAAAATGAATCAACCAACATTTGAAATGGTTAAAGAACCAGTACAAGAAAATGTTAATTCTAATCCGTTTAATAGCCAAGTATTTAATACTGAGCCTACTATGGGAAACTTAGATAATGTGCAACCATCAATTGATAATAATCTATTAAATCAACAAATGACAGATAATCTAGTAAATAATAATAATCCATTTGCTAATGTTCAATTTGAACAACCAACATTTACTAGTGAACCAACTGTTTCAAATAATGCACCTATTAATAATAATACTATGGTACAAAACAATACACTAATGCAAGATGTTGCTACTAATAATAATCAAAATGATTATGAACAAAAGTATTTTGAACAATTAAGTATTACTAATAGATTAAATGCAGAACTTGAAGCATATAAAGCAAAATTTGAACAATTAAAAAACATAATTGAAAATTAAAATTATGTTTTTTTATTACTTTAATTTCATATATTTATTATGGGGATAATTATGAAAAATTTAATTAAATATTATTATGATTTAGAAATAGATAGTATTGTATATAGTTTTGGTGAATATAAATTTAAATATAAATCATTTGATTATTGTTTAGTAAGTATTGAACGAGAAATCAATGAAATAAATGATATTTATAATTTATGCGCCTATTTGCATAGATTAAATATCCCCTGTCATGAAATAATACCTAATAATCTTAATTCCTTAATTACTGATGTTTCGCAAAGAAAATATGTTTTATTAAAAAAATATGTTACATCAAATCAATTAATAACTGTAGATGATATAATATATTTTAATCTAAACACTACTTATAATTGGAATTTTGATAGTTTAAAACGTACATCTTGGAATGAATTATGGACAAGAAAAATAGATTATTATGAATATCAAATAGGCCAAATTGGTAAACAATATCCTATGTTATATAATACGCTTTGTTATTTTACTGGATTAACAGAAAGTGGTTTGCAGTTAATTAAAATGACAGAAGCTTCAGGAAAACTATCTGTATGTCACAAAAGAATATATAAAAATATGACAATAACAGAATTTTATAATCCCTTAAATTTTGTTATTGATTATCGTATAAGGGATATATCTGAATATTATAAACAAAATATATTTAACTTATCAGATTATTTATATTCTAAATTATATTATACTATTAATACATATTTTGACCAAAATGATGCGTTACTATTATTTATAAGATTCTTTCTTCCTACGTTTTATTTTGATTTATATGAAGAAATAATAAGAGGAAATGAAAAAGAAGAAAAAATACTAGAGATAATTGAGAATATTAAAATGTATGAAATATTCTTAAAAAAAATATATGTTTATATTAAAACATATATTAGGATTCCAAGAATAGAATGGTTGGAATAATTAATCAACATTTCTAACTTCTTTAACACTAGGTACCATCTCTTTAATAGCAGACTCGATGCCATCTTTTAAAGTAAGATCGATTAATGAACAGTTGCTACAGGCACCAGTTAATTTAATATATACAATATCATCTTTATAGTCCTTAAACTCTATATTTCCACCATCGCTAATAAGAAAAGGTCTAATTTTTTCTATGACATCCATTATAAGTTCTTTTTCATTCATAATTTTCACCATAAACATTATATAAAAATTTTGACTTATAGTAAAGACATAGATATATTATTTGTGGTATAATCTATGTAGTGGTGGTGATATTAATAATGTATACTGTTAATAAAATTGTCAAGGGTAAAGTGCAGGGTATTACAGAATATGGAATTTTTGTAAAACTTGATGATGCTTATAATGGCTTAATTCATATATCTGAAATATCTGATGGCTTTGTAAAAAATATTGAAGATTATGTTAAAATTAATGATGTGATAAATGTTAAAATATTAGAAGTAGATGAAGAAAAAAAACAGATTAAACTAAGTATTAAAAACATTGATTATAAAAATAACGATAAAAGAAATAATTTAAAAATGATAGAAACTAATTCTGGATTTAGAACTTTAAGTATAAAATTGAACTTTTGGATAAAAGATTATTTAAAAAATAAAAAAATTAATAAATACTATTGACATATGCCATAATTAATGTTATATTTAATTACGTTGACATGTGGGCGATTAGCTCAGTTGGTTAGAGCACCTGCCTTACAAGCAGGGGGTCATAGGTTCGAGTCCTATATCGCCCACCATATGCCGAAATAGCTCAATTGGTAGAGCAACTGACTTGTAATCAGTAGGTTGTGGGTTCAAGTCCTATTTTCGGCACCACATGGAGAGGTAGCGAAGTGGTCAAACGCGGCAGACTGTAAATCTGTTCCCTCGGGTTCGGTGGTTCGAAACCACCTCTCTCCACCACTTTTTGAGATGTTGCCTCGTAGCCAAGCGGTAAGGCACCACACTTTGACTGTGGTATGCGCTAGTTCGAATCTAGCCGAGGCAGCCACTATAATATGTCCTGTTAGCTCAGTTGGTAGAGCATTTGACTTTTAATCAAAGGGTCACAGATTCGAGTTCTGTACAGGACACCATTTAGAAATTAAATCACCAATAATGGTGATTTTTTGTAGCATAAACACATAAATTTAAAAAAAAATCATAAAATTAAAAAAAAGTATTGTCAAATAAATAAAAATATACTATAATGAAGTAGTCATTATGTGATGTGCCTGAGTGGCGAAATTGGTAGACGCACAGGACTTAAAATCCTGCGGGAGTCAAATCCCGTGCCGGTTCAAGTCCGGCCTTAGGCACCAAATGTGGAGAAATACCCAAGTCTGGTTGAAGGGACCGGTCTTGAAAACCGGGAGGTCGGCGACGGCGCGGGGGTTCGAATCCCTCTTTCTCCGCCATTAATATTTATATCGCGGAATGGAGCAGCCTGGTAGCTCGTTGGGCTCATAACCCAAAGGTCGTTGGTTCAAATCCAGCTTCCGCAACCATAGTGGTCTCGTAGTGTAGTGGTTATCACGTCTGCCTGTCACGCAGAAGATCGCGAGTTCGAACCTCGTCGAGACCGCCATTTTATTTTGGCTCTGTAGCTCAGTCGGTAGAGCAGAGGACTGAAAATCCTTGTGTCGGTGGTTCAATTCCGCCCAGAGCCACCATTAAAGTTATTGACTAGCAATTAATATAAATTGCGCTCGTAGCTCAGCTGGATAGAGTGTTTGGCTACGAACCAAAAGGTCAGGGGTTCGAATCCCTTCGGGCGCACCATTGTAATCGGGAAATGGCTCAACTTGGTAGAGCACTTGGTTTGGGACCAAGGGGTTGCAGGTTCAAATCCTGTTTTCCCGACCAGATAGACGACAAAGCCTTATTTTTCAAGGCTTTTTTTGTTTCAAAATTTCCAAAACCCTTAAATAGCCCTTAAATAGCCCTTAAAGTAAGTTTATATGCCAAGTATTTGCTAGTGTTTTAAGGGGTTTTTATTTTAAATTTTTTTTATTTATTTTCATTTAAAATATCACTAGCATTGATAATATAATTTTCATAAAGTTTATTTATTTTTTTAAATTGATTATAAGTTATTCTAACAACTTTATCAGTATTAAAGTAAAACTTTATAGTATCAATATCATCATTATCAAAAGACTCTACAGGTCTAAACCCATAAACTAAATAATAAGACGTTTTCATAATAACACACCTTTCTATTCTTTAAAATTTAACTTATTAATAACAGTTAATGCTTTATCTTCATCACTAGGAATAAAATGTGAATAAATGCTCATTGTTGTATTAATATCTTTATGCCCTAATCTTTTACTGATAACAGTAACAGGTACATTATTAGATAATAAAAAACTTGCGTGGCTATGTCTAAAATCATGAATTCTAATCTTTTTAACATGAGCCTTTGAACAATATTCGTTTTTTCTTCTACCAACGGTAGAATGTGATAAGGGAAAAGCACCACCAAAGATATAAAAATCATCAGAATAATTACTAAAACTTGTATAATATTCTTTTAAATCATTTAATAGTTTTATAGTGCTTAAATCTAGTTTAACTGTTCTTATAGACGATTTAGTCTTAGGAATAGTAATTACATATTCATTATTGCTTTTACATTTAGCAATAGTTTTATTTATATCAATATAGTCATTTTTAAAATCATACCATTTTAGTGCTAATAATTCGCCAATTCTAGCACCTGTATAAAATAAAACACTATATAAGCAATAATAGACTTTATCATCAACTACGCTTATAAATTTTTTAAACTCTTCATAAGTCCAAAAATCTACCTTGGGTAAATAATTATATTTTGAAAAATTGCCCCCACTAATAGCAACATTTTTTGATAAATTATAGTTATCAATTGCAAAATTAAATATAGATACTAAAGCACCATGTAAGTTAGAATTATATTTATAAGAAAAATTTAATGAGATAATTTTTTCTTTCCAATTCAAATAATCATTAATATTAATATCGTAAATATGAAAGTCTTTAAAAAACGGTAAAATATGGTTGTTAAATCTACTTTTTAATGACCTTATAGATTGTGGTTTTAACATCATGCTTTTATTTCTTAGATATACATTATATAATTCCATAAAAGTAATATTATCGGTAGTATCAATTTCCGATTTAATAATAATGTCTTCTTCGGCTAATTTTGCTTTAACCTTTGATTTAAAACCATTTCTTTGTATTTGTTTCTTTGTTCCATTGATATTGACATATGTTCTTATATAATAAGTGTTATTACTCTTATTTTTATATATTGGCATATTTTTACTTTTTACTTTTTGAAAAAAGTAAAACAAAAACTTTCTAACTAAAACCGTTAAGGTTGCATTCTTTCAAAAAAAATTTTGAAAGAAATAAAGCCATTATATTATTAATTTTTATTGTCAATAACCTTTCACGGCATATACTCGCCTAAAGGCTCCGTTATTCCATGGTGTTATATGACATAAAAAATTAATTATTGCTTTCTAAGTAAGTATAATAAACACATTTAGTATCATATATATCATAACCATGTGGAATATTTTTGAATAGTTTTTTATAAATAAATTTTACTAATTTATCTATTTCTTTTTGTGTATCATCATCAAAGACACAGTAACCTGTACACAATAATAGTTCATAAAGATAATACAAATTCAAATCTAAATTTTGTTTAATAATTTTTCTATTTTCCATAAATAAACACCCCCTAATTAACAAAAGTTATTAATAACAACCCAATTATCATTTATAAATCTTAAAGTACGTATTAATTCTTTATTTTCATATATCAATATATCTTCAAAAATATTAACTATTAATAATTTTTCTTCAATGTTCTTCTTCTCAGTTATTTCAACTGAATTAAAAGTCATTTGTTTAAAATTGAAATATTTTTTATCAAAACTATCATTAATATATTTTTCTAACATAATTACACCTCACAATAATTTACTTTGCTAACTTTAATAATTTTTCTTTATTAGCCATTTGGTAAATATAATCAATATCTAGGTTTAAATATTCAATTACATTACGCATAGGAACATATTTTGTCTTTGTACTAGGCAATTTTTTATTTTGCTTTTCTAAATCATTAGTAATAGCAATACGAATACTTGTGGCTTTATCTCTTCCACAATATGCTAATTTACTAATATCGTGTATATCAGCCCATGGCTTAGACAGTATTTCTAATAATTCAAAATTAGTCATATAATTATCGGCTCCTTTCTTATGGACACTGCGTGTCACTATAAACATGATAACACGAACGACACTAAGTGTCAATAACTTGATAAAAAAATTTTTTTATGATAAAATTATTAAAAAAAAGAGAGTGAAAAAGAAATGAAAGCAAACGAAATAATAAAAGTATATAGAGAAAAATTAGGAATAACACAACAAGAGTTAGCCGATAGAATAGGGATAAGTAGAACGTATGTTGCAAAAATAGAATACGGAAAGGCAAAAAGTATAAATTTTACTATACTTAAAAAAATATGTACTCAATTAAACATAGATGAAAAAACAGCAAACGAAATTTTCGAAGACTACGGTTATACAATAGAAAAATTAATTAAAATGGGTATAATTGAAATAACAGAAGAAAAAGAATTAAAAGGAATAGATAAATTAACAAAAATTTATGGAAAGATTAACAATATAACAATTATAAAGATTTTAAATAATTATAAAAACGGTAACTTAAAAATAGATGAAACAATAGCACTATTAAATTTAATAATAGGAATTGATTTAAGAAAATTTATGTCAAATGAAGATATTAAAAATAATAACTTAGAAACACTATGCTATCACAAAAAGCACTAATTAAATAAAAAATAATTAGTGCTATTATGTTATATGATATTCTATTTTATCATTTGTAACAATTTCATAAAATTGATAAATATTGTTAAATTTATCTTTATACTCTTTTTGAAATTTAATATTTTCACTTTTTAAATCATTTTCTAAAATGAAGTTATCAATTTCACTGTTAGAACTAAGATATGTAATAACAGGTTTTTTTAAATTATAAGAATATAAATATTTTTTTCTACCAAAAAGTCTATTATCAAAATCTTTAGTCATATATTTTGCCATATAACGAGCAACATTAGAAATATTTCCACATACTGAATTAATTTTCAATATACTAGAAAAACCATTATTCCAATATTTTATAGTTTTAAAAACTTTATATTTATGGCTTTTTAAATTGTAAGTGCATTTCGTATTTTCATAGCAATTATCTTGCAAACGCAAAACAATTTTTTTGTCGTTCATTTTTTCATTTTCTTTTAAAATAATATTTTCAACATAAAATTGTGATAAATCTAAATTTTCATTATGTTTAGAAATATATTTGTTTAATGCTATATTTTCATTAATTAAAACATTATTATTATAATCAATATTAGTAATTAAATGATAGTGTATTCTTTCATTTTTTTGAAACTCAATAACACCTATATATGAAAAGTTTGGGAAAACTCTTCTAACTTTACGACAAAATTTATTAAATTCATAATTGGCTTTATCTAAATTATTTATATTTTCATTAAAAGTCAATGTTATAAATGTTTTAAAAATATCTTCGTTTGTCATAATCAAACGACACAAATTATTTTTTGCTCTAGTTAAATTTTTATATTCAATTTCTTGTTGCTTAATATCTAAATCTTTTATATTTTCATTTGTCATAGTCAAACGAAATACATTATTTTCTTCTCTAATACGACAAAATTTATTATATTCACTTTCCTGTTGTTCAATATTAGTCAGAATTTCCAAATTGTTATTTATATTATACAAATTATCAATATCTAAATTCATAATATTATTAATTTTTTGATAGTTACAATCTTTTGTATCAAATTTTTCCCAATTATCAATTTTATGGGAGTTTATATAGTTTGTTTTATAATACTGTTTATATTTTCCACAAGTAATACACTTTATATCATAATCAGTATTAGGTTTTGTCCTAGATATGAGACTACTATCAAGTATAGTAGAACTTAATGATGAGGGCAAAGCCCTCTCATCATTTAAGTTCTTAGCCTCATTTTCATCAAATTTTACACATTCTTTCATTTTACCTCACAAAGCCCTTAAAAAAAGGCAATAAACTTAAATTTTAGCCTTTTTTAGAATTTAAAGGTATTGAAATACAAGGAACTAATAAGTCTCATCTAGTCCTGTTTTCCCGACCATAAAGAAATTAACCGTTGAATTTCAACGGTTTTTATTTTTTTAGATACTATTTAGGTACTAAAGTTATATAAATTATATGGTTCCTAAAGTAGTTTTATATGCTAAGTATTTGCTAGTGTTTTTTATGATTTTTTTATTAATAAAGTTAAAAAATTTATAAAAAGTCAAAAATAATGAGAAAAAAGTCAAAATTTATGGTATTATTATAATAGAGGTGATTGTACATGGAAGGATTGGTTCTAATTGTTGTAACTATTTTTATAGTTGCAAGCCTAAGCGTTGGAATAGTACTTTCTGTCATCCAAAATAAAAAGAATAAAAATATAAAGAAGACATTAGATAAACTTGAAGTAGAAAAGAATGTCATAGACAGTACACCAATAATGCCTGAACTTGCCAAACTTGAAGGCTATTTAAAAAATGATAAAATTAATATTATGTATCAAGAATGGAAAGACAGACTTGATACTATTAAAACAAGTCATATTCCGAAAATAACAGATATGATTCTTGAAGCAGATTATGCATTATCACAAATGGATTATAAAGGTGCAATGTATAAGATTGCTAAACTAGAGATGGAAATATATAAAGTAAGAACTAGTTCTGAGTTTTTACTTAATGAAATAAAAGCCCTAACATCTAGTGAAGAGAAAAATCGTGCTGTTATTACAACACAAAAGACAAAATATCGTGAATTATATCAAAAATTCTTGAATTCTCAAAATGAATTTGGTGAATATGTGAATACAGTATCTCTTCAATTCGAAAATATTGCTAAAAGATTTGAAGATTTTGAAACGGCAATGGATAATAATGCATATAATGAGGTTTCACCATTAATAAATGCAATCGATGAAATGCTTAATCATATGCAAGTTGTCGTAGAAGAGGTTCCATCAATTGTTTTAATTGCTACTAATGTATTACCTAATAAAATTAGTGAAATTCAAAAAATTTATAATAAAATGATTGAAAAGGGATATCCGCTTGATTATCTAAATGTTGAATATAATATTGAAGAAGCACATAAAAAAATAAACGATATATTAGATCGCTGTAAAGTTTTAAATTTAGAAAATAGTTTATTTGAATTACAAGTTTTAGTAAAATATTTTGATTCATTATTTGAAGATTTTGACAAAGAAAAGGCAACTAGGGAAACATATGAAACGATAAACAATAATTTTGTCACTAAACTTGAAAAAGCAAATCGCTTAATTAGTGAAATATTTATGCAACTTGACGATATTAAAAAACTATATAATTTATCTGATGAGGATATTGAAGAATTAAATGTAATTAGAGAAGAAATAAAAGGTCTAAATTCTGATTATAAGACATTAAATGCTCATATTTCTAATAATACATTTGCCTATTCTAAAATCACTAAAGAGGTTGAAGTATTGCAAGTCAAATTATCTAGTATAGAAGATCGTTTAGATGTAATGCTTGATTCAATTGGAAGTATGCATGATGATGAAATAAGAGCTAGACAACAATTAGAAGAAATTAAGCAAATACTTAAACAATCAAAAAATAAATTACGTGAATATAATTTACCAGTTATAACTAAAGCATATATTGTTGAATTAAAAGAAGCACAGGCTGCTATAAAAGAGATTATAAATGAACTTGATAAAAAACCTATTACCATTGAAGTATTAAATACAAGGGTCGATACGGCAAGAGACTTAGTTTTAAAATTATTTGGTCGAACTAATGAAATGCTTAAAACAGCCATGTTTGCAGAAATGGCTATCGTATATGGAAACAGATATCGTAGTAGTGTACCTGATCTTAATAGAAACTTAACAAATGCAGAAAGTCTATTCTATAAAGGAGAATATCAAGATTCATTAGAACTTACAATAAATTGTTTAAATAGGATTGAACCTGGCATTTATGATAAATTATTATCATTATATGGTGATAAACAGTCACAAAGTTAATTTACGATTATTTACAATTAAGTATACTTTGATAGTATGCTTTTTTTGTAATTTTTGATATACTAGATAATGGATGAGGAAGTGGACAATGGAATTTCTAGATGTTTTAGATGAAAATGGTAAAAAAACAGGTGTTGTAAGAAATAGAGAACTTATATATAAAAATGGTGATTGGCATAGAACAGTTCATGTATGGCTTTTAAATTCTAAAAATGAATTATTAATACAAAAAAGAGCCAGCAACAAAGAAACTTTTCCAAACCTTTGGGCTATTTCCATTGCAGGTCATGTTAGAAGCGGCGAAGAAGCTATTGATACAGCATTAAGAGAAATCAAAGAAGAAATTGATTTAACTGTTTCTCCAAATATGCTTATACATTTATTTGATATTAAAAGAAAACAAAATTATAAAAATGGTATTTTAAATGTACATGATACAATATATTTATTAAAATATGATTTAGATATAAATAAAACCAAAATACAAAAAGAAGAATTATCGGAAATTAGATTTATTAATTATATAGAGTTTGAAAATAAATTGTTAAATCATGATTCACAGTTTGTACCTTATAGTGAAGAACATAAATTATTATTTGAATACTTAAAAAATATGATAAAAGGGTGATATAATGAGGCAATTATTATTAATTAAATATGGAGAATTAACGACAAAAAAAGATAATCGTAATACATTTATAAATATTTTATGTGATAATATTCATAAATCATTAAATGGTTTAAATTTTAAAATAATTAAAAATAGGGTAAGAATGTTTATAGAATGTGAGGAAATTGATTTAAAAAATGTAATTAATAAATTACAAAAAGTCTTTGGAATACACTGCATAGTTGTATGTGATAAAGTAAATAATAATATAAGTGATATTAATGAAAAAGTTATTAGTATCCTTAGAAATAAAAATTTTAATACTTTTAAAGTTGAAACTAATCGTTCTAATAAACAATTTGCATTAACATCACCTGAAATAAGTCGCCAAGTAGGTGCAAGTGTTTTAAAAAATTTAAATTGTAAAGTTGATGTTCATAATCCTGATATAATTGTTTATCTAGAAGTTCGTGAAGATAATACATATATTTATTTAAATGAATATAAAGGAGCCGGTGGATATCCTGTTGGCGTTCAAGGAAAAGGATTATTAATGTTAAGTGGTGGAATTGATAGTCCAGTTGCTGGTTATCTAGCAATGAAACGTGGAATTAGTGTTCAAGGTTTGTATTTTGAATCACCGCCACATACAAATATTCAAGCCAAAGAAAAGGTATTAAAATTAGGAAATATTTTAAATGAATATTCAGGAAATTTTAAAATTCATGTTGCACATTTTACAAAAATTCAAGAGGAAATTTATAAAAATGTTCCAGATGAATATGTCATTACTATTATGCGTAGAATGATGTATCGTATAGCCGAAAGATATGCAAAAAAGAAAAAATTTAAAGTAATAATTAATGGAGAAAGCGTTGGACAAGTTGCAAGTCAAACTTTAAGTAGTATGCAAGCTATAAATAATGTTACAAACTATCCAATAATTAGACCTGTTTGTTGTATGGATAAATTAGAAATAATAGAACTTGCTAAAAAAATAGGTACATATGAAACAAGTATTTTACCATATGAAGATTGTTGTACAGTATTTGTCCCTCGCCATCCTGTTATTAATCCAATAATTGAAAAATGTATAGAGTATGAAAATAGATTTGATTATGATACTTTAGTTAATGAATGTGTTGATAGTATTGAAATTGTAAAAATAAATAACAAAAACTATAATGATTTATTATAAAAACCAAAAATTACCAATAAAAATAATGTATTATTAAGCCAAATGTACACAATATATTAGTGTACAGGAGGTGAAACAATGAATAATAAATCAATGAGCAAATTAGTTGTACCAGGAGCTAAACAAGCTATTGAACAAATGAAATATGAAATAGCTAATGAATTAGGTGTTAAAATGGGTCCTGATGCTACTTCAAGAGCAAATGGTTCAGTTGGTGGTGAAATCACTAAGAGATTAGTTCAAATGGGTGAACAACACTTAGGAGGATCTAATTACCAAGCTAAATAAGTATAAAATTGGACAGTTATTATAACTGTCTTTTTTCTGCAAAAAATTACAAATTATAATATCATAAATCTAGTACAAGATAATAATGAACGGTGGTGAGATTTATGAGTAATAGAAATAAATTAGTTGTACCAGGTGCAAAACAAGCAATTGAACAAATGAAATATGAAATCGCTCGTGAACTTAATGTTACACTTGGACCAGATACATCTGCTAGAAAAAATGGCTCAGTAGGTGGAGAAATGACTAAAAGACTTGTTCAAATGGGTGAACAATATTTAAATAATAAATAAATTATTATAAAGTAATGAGAAAGCATGTATTTAATCTTTCTCTTTTTTATATGAATTTTAATAAAATATGTATCTTATTAACTAAAATTTTAAAAATTAATGTTTTTTTGAAGGAATTTAACTCACTTGTATCGAAAGATATAAGTGGAGGTGAAAGAAATGCGAAGATACATTCCCATTACTT
>OKXB01001754.1_pt1 | contig 19784 bp, 16 predicted proteins | sample 1601731 | NCBI WGS metagenome assembly OKXB01 (sample SAMN04414077, study PRJEB24778) | human gut metagenome | material: faecal | host: Homo sapiens | reverse complement strand
CCGGCATCACTGCCACACTGATCGTTGATGTATGGATACGTCCACCGGACTCTGTCTCCGGCACACGCTGCACACGATGCACGCCGCTTTCGTATTTCAAACGAGAATATGCTCCCTCGCCCTTTATCATAAAGGAAATTTCCTTAAAGCCACCAAGGTCGCTCTCGCTCGTATTCATAATTTCTATCTTCCATTTTCTCCGCTCTGCATAGCGCGCATACATGCGGAATAAATCCCCTGCAAACAATGCTGCCTCATCGCCGCCTGCGCCGCCGCGGATTTCCATGATAACATTCTTTTCGTCATTGGGGTCCTTAGGAATCAGCAAAAGCGTCAGCTCCTGCTTCAGCGTTTCCGCCTTTTCCTTGTTTTCCGCCAGCTCCTCCTTCAAAAGCTCCCGAAAATCCTCTTCCTGCTTTTCCTCCAGCATGGCAAGGCTTTCGGCAATCCCTTCCTTCGCCTGCTTATACTCCCGATATTTCTCCACAATGGGAGTCATATCGCTGTATTCCTTCATCCGCTTGCGCCATTCTGTCTGATTGGCAATCACGTCGGGGTCGTTAATCTGTTCCGCCAAGTCCTCATATTTCGTCTCGATTTCCGCCAAACGGTCTAACATTTTTATGCCCCCTCCTTCTTTCCTGTATATCTCCCAAAGGCAACCCTGTCCAGTCCTGCCAGGTCCTGTCGGATGCCGATTTCCGTATAGCCAAAGTCTGCCAAAAGCGTGCGCAGGGCTTCGCCTTGGTCATAGCCAATCTCAAAAAAGAGCCATCCGCCCTCCTTCAGCCATGCTCTGCCCTCTGCCACAATCGCACGGTAAAAATCCAGACCGTCCGCACCGCCATCCAGTGCATTGATGGGTTCAAAGTCCTTCACTTCCGTCATCAGCCCTGCGATATCCTCCTTGGGAATATAGGGCGGATTGGAAACAATCGCATCCAGCTGCCCTCTCCACTGCGCAGGCACATTTTGAAATAAATCACTCTCGTAAAACGAAATTTCCGCATGATTTGCCGCCGCGTTTTTCGTTGCATAGCCTAACGCCTTCCGGCTGATATCCACCGCCAGAACATATTCAAATTTCCCGTAATGGGACAGGCTGACAGGAATACAGCCGCTCCCCGTCCCGATATCCAGAATCGTCCGCAGTGGTTCTGTCTGCTGCTTCTCCAGAATGGTTTCCACAAGAATTTCCGTATCCCCTCTGGGAATCAGCACGCCCTCGCCCACAGAAAAGGGAAGTCCCATGAACTCCCATGTGCCGAGGATATACTGCGTCGGGCGACCGCTCTCCCGTTCCGCAAGAAAGCCTTCATACTGCATCGCAGCCTCCGCAGAAAGCGGCTCCTCTCCACGCAAAAATAAAGCCGTTCGATTCAGACCGACAGCTTTTTCGAGCAGCAGCTCCGCTTCAACGGCGTAGGCATCCTTTCCCGCCGACCGCAAACGCTGCTTCCCCTCGCGCAATGCCTCTGCAATGGTTTTATTCCTCAGGCTCATCTTCCAGAACCCCTTTCATTGCCGCAATGGCACATTCTATCTGACTTGCATCCGGCTCTGCCGTTGTCAGCTTTTGCAGACAAAGTCCCGGCGCACTGACGATTTTCACGAAGCTGCTTTCTGAATTGCCCGCCCAGCGGATAACCTCATAGGAAATCCCCGCAATAAACGGCACAAGGCAGATTCTTGTAATCAGCCGCAGCCAGAATACATCCGTCCGAACGAAGAAAAACACAATCATGGAAATCAGCATCACGAACAGCAGAAAGCTTGTGCCGCAGCGCTTATGCAGCCTTGTGCAGGGGCGTACGTTTTCCACCGTCAGCTCCTTGCCGCTTTCAAAACATGCAATCGTCTTATGCTCTGCGCCATGGTATTGGAATACGCGCTTAATCTCCTTCATACGAGAAATCAGCCAGAGATAGCCAAGGAAAATCGCAATACGAATCAAGCCTTCGATAATGCCCAGTGCCCATGTCGGCACAAGGGTTTTGAATAAATTCCCGATGGCAACAGGCAGCACAAAAAACAGCCCCATGCCCAGAAGCAGGGAAATGAATACGCTGAAATAAATCAGAATATCGTTGATTTTATCCCCCAGCTTCTCCTTCAGCCATTGCTCAAAGGGGGAAAGCTCTTCCTCCTCCCAACCCTCGCCTGCAATTTCCGCAGAACGCATCAGTATTTTCGTACCGGTAACAAGGGAATCCACAAACGCCGCCATGCCGCGGAAAATAGGGTATCTGAACAGCCCTTTTTTCCCTAGGCCGCCGACAGGCTTCTTTTCCACAACAATTTCCCCTTCGGGATTTCTCACTGCCATTGCATATATCTTTTTTCCGCGCATCATAACGCCCTCAATGACCGCCTGACCGCCGATGTTAGTTGGTCTTTTTCTATCTGACACAGAATCATCTCCTTTTAACAGGTACTTATTATAGCATATCAAACGCGTTTAAGCAAAACGCTTTTATTGACAGAATCACTTTCTTTTGCTATCATGAAGATAAGAAAAGGATTATCGCTTTTGGTCGGGCGGTCAGTCCTGATTAATCAAGTAAGACCGTCTAACTCTTGTTAGGCAACATTTTTTATTTATCTCCTGTTTTTACACAGGGCGATAATAGCTACAATAAAAGGATTACCGCTTTTGGTCGGGCGGTCAGTCCTAATATCTCAAGAAAGACCGTCTAACTCTTGTTAGGCGGTCGTTTTTTATTTATCCCCTATTTTGATACAGGGAGATAAGCGCTACTACAAGTATACCAATCTGAATTAAATCAGAATATGTAACACAATTCATAGCATCACCCCCTTTACAGAGAGTGACTGAACCGCCAAGCGATAATCCGTTCTTATAGCATATCATACTTTCCTTTTTTCGACAATCTTCCTGCATGAAAAAAGAGCGAAGATCCTGCGATCTCGCCCTTTTTATATTCTGTCTTGATTTTTTGCAGCTCAGCAATCCGAAAAGAATTACTTTCTGCCGTATTTCTTGTTGAACTTTTCAACTCTGCCGCCGGCTTCCAGAAGCAGTTTCTGGCTGCCTGTGTAGAAGGGATGGCATTTGGAGCAAACTTCGACTCTGATTTCGTCCTTTGTGGAACCTGTTACAAATTCATTGCCGCAGTTACATCTTACTTTTACCTGTTTGTATTCGGGATGGATACCTTCGCGCATTTTCTTTCACCTCATTTTTCGTATTTGTTGATCAATAATCTACGTTATTTAAAGACAACATGAGCATTATAGCATATTTTTTTCGGCTTGGCAACTGCAATTCCCCGAAAAATCAGCATTTTCCGTATTCTTGAGAGATTTATCCAAAAACCGAGGTTATTTTTCATGCAGACCTAACGTTTTTTCCCAAACGTGCAGCCGCTCCATGAATTCCTTGTTATTTTTGGACTTGCGCATCAGGTCAAAAAAGCCTTCAATCATATCCGTATGATTCAGCTGTGCCGCCATCCGCCGCAGCGCATAATTACACTCCAGCTCCTCAGGGGTAAACAGCTTTTCCTCTCGTCTTGTGCCGGATTTCATAATATCCACCGCAGGGAAGATTCTCCGCTCTGCCATGCGCTTATCCAGCACCAGCTCCATGTTGCCGGTGCCCTTGAATTCCTCAAACACAACCTCATCCATTTTGCTGCCCGTATCCACAAGCGCAGTTGCAAGAATCGTCAGACTGCCGCCGTTTTCAATATTTCTGGCTGCGCCGAAGAACCGCTTCGGCATATACAGTGCCGCGGGGTCCAGACCACCGGACAGCGTGCGTCCGCTTGGCGGAATCGTAAGGTTATACGCACGCGCCAAACGAGTAATGCTGTCCAGCAGGATAACCAGATCCTTCCCCTGCTCCACCATGCGCTTCGCGCGTTCCAGAACCATTTCCGTTACCTTTTTATGATGCTCCGGCTCCTCGTCAAAGGTAGAATACACAATCTGCACATTCTCCCCTTCGATGGAGCGTTGGATATCCGTTACCTCCTCAGGGCGTTCATCAATCAGCAGTACAATCAGATGCACTTCCTTATGGTTGCAGGTGATTGCATTTGCTATCTTCGTCAGAAGGATTGTTTTCCCAACCTTCGGCGGTGCAACAATCATCCCTCTTTGCCCTTTGCCAATGGGCGCAATCAGATCAATGATGCGACCGGAAAGTTCTCTCTGCACTGTTTCCAGCTTGAGCTTCTCCTCAGGATAAATGGGTGTCAGCTCCTCGAAATTCGGGCGATGAATCGCAAGATACGGCGCATCTCCATTGACCGTCTGCACATAAACCAGACCGCCGACCTTTTCGCCTTCTCTGGCAGGGCGCACATTCCCCATCACTCTGTCGCCTGTTTTCAGATTAAATCTGCGAATCTGCGCCGGAGAAACATACACATCATTTGCGCCGGGCAGGCAATTTTCCGCACGCAGAAACCCATATCCATCCGGCAGTACCTCCAGAATCCCCTCTCCCAATTCCTCAAAAAACTGCTTTTCCCTTTCCGTATGCTCCTGCGGAGCTTCGGTTTTTTCGTCGAAATTTCTGTGAGAAAAGTCGGAAGCAGCCGACCGAGGTACAGAATCATTTTTCTGCACCTCGGAGGACTGCTCAATTTTCTCAATCAATTCCTTTTTCTTCAAACCGGAAATGGCAGGAATCCCCAACTCCTTCGCCATTTTTCTCAATTCCACAAGAGTTCTTTTCTCCAAATCGCTCATGCTACACTCCTGTTCTTACTGTGGGATTTTAATTACTGTGCCGGGCGCTAAGGTATCGCTCTCCTTCAGGCCGTTGGCATCCAGAATCTTCTGATATTCCGCGCCATTGCCAAGCTGGCTCTGGGCAATTGTCCACATGGTATCACCGTCTTTTACAGTATATTCCTTGGTGCCGGAGGATGTGGATGCGGTGTCCTTTTTGGTGTCCGCTTTGGTGTCCGCAGTATCAGAATTGCCTGTCGTTTTGGTGTCCTTACCGTCCAGTTTTTCCTGCAGCTGCATATTTTCCAACTGCATATCCTCGTATTTCTGTTTATAATCCTGAGACTGTGTCAGCTGGTTCTGTACCTCCTCCAGCTTACTGCTCAGGCTAACGGTACGGAAAATGAGGAAAATAATCAGCACAACGGCAACCACGCCGAGAATCATCGGCAGCTTTCCTCTGCCTCTGCCGTAATCGTCATAATATTCATCGTCATAGAGGCTGTCGAGGTGCTCCTGCTTTGCGCGCTCCTCAAAATCCATATCCTCATAACGGGGGCGATAATCTCTTTCCTCCATGCCCATATCGTCAAAGGGTTCTCTTTCCTTCTTATGCTTTTTCTTTTTGCCATGATGCTTCGCGGGGGCAGCGGTCTGCAAGGTAACCTCCTCCACGATTTTGGATTTCTTACGCGCGGGCAGCACGCTTACATACTGAATCCCATCATCATAATCATCCTGATTCATTGTATTCCCCTTCGGGGCGGAAGTATGCGCGCTTTCCGCATTTCTTGCGCGGCGGGAAACGTAACGGGTAGGGTCGCCCTCCTGCTGGGGTGCGCGGCTCACCTCGTTAATCTCGTTGCCGACCTGCTGCATCCTCGCCTCTTTGACCTCCTCCACGTCCTCGCGTCTCTGGGGGCGGCGTGCGCGGTAGGCGGTTGCCTCAAGGTCATCATTCTTGCCCATGAGGGGGTGCGTCTGCATGAGGATATCCACAACCTCCTTCGGCAGGTCGTTATATAAATCCTCATAATAGCCCTTATCTGTTTCGCTCAGACCCTCCGAGCCTGTTTTATTGCCGATTTTATCATCGCTCATGTGATTCCCTCCAAAAAAATATATCCTTTGAAAATAAAACATTTTCACACAAAAATCGCATTTTATCTAATATATTTTACAGGTTTATTGGCGCAGTGTCAACCAAAGCGGCAAAAATTCAAGAAATTGTAAGAAATCGGGGTGTTCATAAAAAATTCAAAACTTTGGCGGCAATCCCCTCTTTACATCCGGCGCAGGATTGCATATACTATAGTAATAAATTGACCGTTTCCGCATCATGCCCCGCAAAACGGGAAAAAGGGAGTGATAGCATGAAAATAGAACGGATAAGCGAAAACCAGTTGAAGCTGACCCTGACAAAGGCAGATTTAGCGGAAAGAAAAATCAAACTGGAGGATTTGATTTCCCCTTCGGAGCGCACGCAGAAGCTGTTTCGGGATATTATGGAGCAGGCGTTGGATGAGGAGGATTTCATTTCGGAAAACACACCGCTGATGGTAGAAGCGATCCCTTCGGGGGGCGATGGTATCATGATCATCGTGACGAAGGTGAACAATAAAGAGAAACACGCGGACGAGGATTTGCGCCGCTGGAAAAAGAAGCCCATGGATACGCTGGCGCATGAGGAGGAAAAAAATTCGGATATTCTGATTTATTCCTTCCCTTCTCTGGATGATGTGATTGGCGTGAGCCTGCGTCTGGATGGCGTGTTCAAGGGCGAAAGCGCGGTTTATAAGAATGATGGGAAGTATTTCCTTGTGATGCAGGGGGATACATACACCACGGAGGAAACCGCAGAGGATGCGGAGCGCATTTTGAAGGAATACGGTCAGAAGCACATTTCCACGCCACTGGCGAAATATTATCTGCTGGAGCATGGGGAAGCACTGCTTGCGGAGCAGGCGATAAAGGCGCTTGCGAAAACCTTCCGCTAAAAAAAATGAGACCTACGGCTGTAGGTCTTTTTTTATTGCAATCGCATGCGCTAAAGGTATTGTCCACTCCTTCGGAGCGTCCAATGTCAAAGAACGCTGCAAAAAAAGAAGCCGAGGCTCCTTAGCATAAGTGCCTCGACTCTTTTATTTTCAGCTAACCTTTAGCGCCAAAAAAAGAGTACCTCTTGCGAGGTACTCTTAGAGATTCTACTTGTTCAGTTAGAATGAAGGAAAGAATAATTACTTATTCTGGTTACCGTTCATTGTAGCTGTCTTTGTAGCTGCATCCCATGTGATGTCTGTTACGCCCAGAGCTGTAGCCAGATCTCTCATAGGCAGGAATGTTCTGCCGTCTTTGATCTGTACTGTAGCGGATGCGGGGATTGTGTTACCGTTAACTGTAACAACCTTCTGGCCTGCAACCATAGTGATGATTCTCTGACCATACAGGATTGTTACTGTTCTGGAAGCCTGGTTCCACAGAACGTTGTTGTTGTTGATACCCAGTGCTGTAGCAACTGCTCTTACGGGCAGCATTGTGTAGCCTGCAGCGGAGATGTAAGCGGGTACATCCAGAGCAACCTGTTCTTCACCTGCGATGAGGTATTTTTCGCCAACGGGAACTACTACTTTCTTTGTGAAGGAAGCGTCATCCTGGTCTCTACCAGCTGTGATAACGTTTACGAAACCTTCTTTTACTGTGAAGGATTTTTCAACGAAATTATTGCTCTTAACATCCCAATCTTTGTAGTCAGCTGCGAAGTAAGGTTTTACGTCATCAACGCCTGCGATTTCACGTTCTGTACCTGTTTCACCTGCTTTTGTTGTGAACAGTGCTGCGTAATCATCGTTGATTGCTGCATCGCCTTCAACACCTGTCATCATTGCTTTGCCAGCTGTTGTTTTAACCTTCAGGTCATAAGCACCGGATGCGATGCTTCTGCCCATGTACAGGGAGATATCGGAAATTGTTACTGTTGCTGCTGCGTCATCGGATTCATCCTTAACTGTGAACTTCATGTCCTTTGTGTTCTTTACTTCCATGCCGGACTTGTCATCTACAGTAATCTTAGCGTCATCTTCCAGTGTGATAACGTCTTTATCGAATTCGAAATCGAATGTCATGTCATCTTTCTTCCACAGACCAGCTTCTGCTTCTTTGATTACTACGTTTGTAGGAACCTTTGTGTTTCTGTAGTCGATGATCAGGTCATTCTGCTGTGCTTCGATTGTGTAAGGAGATACGAATTTAGCGATTTTTACTGTCTGTTCCTTATCGAAAGCGTCACCGCCCAGTGTCAGTGTTACGTCACCTGTAAAGCCGGGTTCTGCAATCAGAGTCAGTTTGAAGTCCAGATCCATATCTTTTGCATTGTTGCCCAGAGAGCTATCATCTGTTGCTACGAATGTCTTTCTAGCGAATTCGAAGTTGTCATGATCGCCCTTCTTGTAAGCTGCTGCAAATGCATTTTCGATATCTTCTGCACTTGTGGAAGTACCTTCACCAACAATGTAAGCACCTTCAGGGTCTGTTACTTCAACGTTTGTTGCGTAAACGCCTTCGGGCAGTGTCAGTGTGAAGGATTTCTTCACATCCAGAGCACCCTTAGCGGATTCTTTCAGTGTAACTTCCAGAGATTCGTGATCGGAATCATCTGTGATACCATAGTTGTTTGTATCAACACCGCTGTAGATTACAGGCAGATCATCGTCTTCATCTACAGACAGTGTTACTGCGTTGTCAACAACCTTAACTGCTTCAACTGCATCAGCTGTTGCTTTGAAAGTTGCATCGTCGCCTTTTGTTGCAATAGCTTTTACTGTCAGTTTTGCAACTGCACCGGATTTAGCGGAAACAGCATCGATTTCGATATCGTCTTTATCGATTACGATTTCATCCAAACCTGTTTTTTCTACTGTAACGATAATTTTGCCATCATCATCAGCGTCTTTTGCGATAGAGTAGTCTTTACCTGCGGAAGCAGCAACTACAGATTTCTTTGTGAATTCGAAACCGGAGCTTACTTTGATTTCGAACTGCTGATCCTCTGCAAATTCGCCAACGTTAGCTTTGATTGTCAGGTCTTTTTCCAGATTTGTTGTTTCTTCTTCAGCTACTTCAGCAACCTTTTTCAGAGTTACTGTAATGCCTGTATCCAGAACGGATGCAAATGTCAGTTCATCGGAATCACCGAAATCACCGCTAACTTCTACTGTAGCCTTTGTGTTCTTGGATACTTTTGTCAGTACCAGACCCAGATCTTTCAGATCGATTGTGATAATATCATCCTCTTGAAAATCTGTGGAGCCATTCTCTGTGATTGTCAGTTTTACTGTGTCATCACCTTTGGATGCTTTTTCTTTTACTGCGAAGCTTGCCTGTCTGTCAACACCGTCTTTGCCAGTAACCTTAGTCTGACCAGTTACAGTAAGAGTACCCTTATTCAGAGTATTGTTGAGTTCTGCGTTGTTGAAGTCCAGAGTGATATCGAAATCATCGGGTTCACCCTTTGTTGTATCAACGTCTTTCAGTTTCAGCTGCAGCTGAGGGCCGTCAATAACAGTTATTTTGTCAATTTCGCCTTCTCTGTATTCCTTATCGTTAACAACTTTGAATGTTGCTGTGTTTGCAGCAAAAGCTGTTGCGGGAACCAGAGAAACTACCATAGCTGCTGCCATGACCATAGAGATAAGTTTCTTCATTGGTCTCATTCCTCCTTTTTCATTTTTAAATGTTCGCTTCGTTTCATAATTATACAACGAAATGCAGTTCATTCCGCCGCCGTCCTTTCCGCCGCCCCTTCCCTTCGGGCCCTTCCGCTTCCTCCACACCCATTCAAGGATTCGGCTTCCGTTTCTTCCGTTCCGGTTTGGTTTCCATTCCTGCGTCAGTTTTACTTTGCATAGCTATCATATCAGCCGAGAGGGAAATTGGCAAGGGGTTTGCCCGTTTTGTAACAAAACTGAAATATTGCAGCAATATTACAACATGAGACCCCATGAGACTAACGCCGCTTTATCATGAGGGCAGAAAGGAGGTGACGCAAATGAGCACTTTTACAGAAAATTATGATTTTATCAAGCCCGATAACGAAGATTATTATGACATTCAGGATTTCAATGAAAACATGGACGCGATTGATGCACAACTGGCACAGGCGGAGCAAAAGGCGGCGGCAATTCAGGCAAGCATTGCCACAGCAGAGGAATCCCTCGCCGCTATCAATAAAAAGCTTGGCACGCCCCCCGATGGGCAGAGCATTTCTTCCCTGCTGCAAAACGGCGGCTCGGTGATTCGCTCGATTCAGTATGTGGTATACGCCGCACCGAAAACCCCTTCCTACGGCGGCACATTGACAATTCAGGAGGTTGCACCCGAAAAAACATTCGTTATCACAGAACGATTGAATAACATCTCCGATTCCCTCATCAACTTTTCCTATACGCTGAGCAGCAATGCCATTACCATTAAGCATACCGGCTGTAATGTGGATGTTGTGAAAATCGGCTTCTGGGTTGTGGAGTTTGTGTAAAAAAAAGCAAAAAAAGAAAGTCCTCGAAAGAGGACTTTTTTTAGTGGTTAAGTATGTATGATAGAAAAGTTTTTATAGTTGCTCGATAGAAAATACTTTCCCGAAAATTAAAAGCATGGCTTTCCTAATGAGAAAAAGTTTTATAGTCGCCCGATAGAAAATGCTTTTTCGAAGATTAAAAACGTAGTTTTCCTAATGAGAAAAAGTTTTTTCTGTCGGATAATGAAAAAGCGAGCAGGCCTGTAAGCCGGGTTCTGTTTTTCAGACAGCCATCTATCTTGGTCCGTTGTTGCCAACGGCATCGTGCGACTTTTTCGAGACGGAACGAGCAGCCCCATGGTCTCTGTTTGTCTTGCTTCGGGTGGGGTTTACAGGGACCCGCGACGTTACCGCCGCAGCGGTGGGCTCTTACCCCACCTTTCCATCCTTACCGAAACGAATTCGGCGGTCTATTTCTGTTGCACTATCCTTGGAGTCGCCTCCACCGGCCGTTAGCCGGCACCCTGCTCTGCGAAGCCCGGACTTTCCTCACTCCTACGAGCGCGACTGTCCAACCTACTCACATAATCCAAATTATTATAAAACAACTTCCCCTTCTTGTCAAACCTTAAAGCAGCTGCCGCCGACAAATTCCTTAATCAGCGAATTATTCGGGATTTCAAGCCCCGGCGCGGCAAGGAAATAGCTTAGGAATTTAATCAGCCGCTTTGCCGTGGGATATTCCGGCATGGTTTTTTCAATCGCGAATAGCTGTGGCTCTGCGTATTGCTTGAGGACACAAAGCTCATATAGCGTTGCAGAATTGAACACCGCATCCGCATTCTCCTGAAACGGGAAAATATTATCCTCCTCGCCCTGACGCACTTCGTCCCAGGATTCGATTGTCGTTCTGGCACTTCTGCCGCGGAACTGGAAATCGCGCACAATGCGGCGGATAAGCCTGCTGTCGGAGGTAGAAATGCGGTTGTGGTCGTCTACGTTCAGCTGCGTAATGGCGCTGATGAAAATTTTGAATTTACATTCCGCAGGAATTTCGGGGGTCAGGCGGTCATTTAAGCCATGGATGCCCTCCATGACCAGAATTTCGCCCTCGCCAAGCTGCACAAATTCACCGCTGTGCTCACGCTTGCCCGTCACGAAGTTGTAATAGGGCAGTTCTACTTCTTCCCCTGCGATAATCTGCTTCAAGTCCTGATTGAGCTGCTTCAAATCCAACGCCTCCATGCGCTCGAAGTTCTTCTTGCCGTGCTCATCCAGAGGGGTGTCCTCCCGATTAAGGAAATAATCATCCAGAGAAACCTTGTGCGGCTTCACGCCCAGCGCGCGCAGCTGAATACATAGTCTGTTTGCGAAGGAGGTTTTGCCGGAGGAGGAGGGCCCCGCAATCAGCACCACACGCACCTTATCCATCCGCTGATGAATCTGATCTGCGATTTCCGCAATTTTCTTTTCATGCAATGCCTCATTCACGCGAATCAGGTCGCCGAATTTCCCCTCGACAATCGTGCGGTTCAGCTCCGCCACGTTCCGCACCTGCATCAGCTGGCACCAGTGCATCTGCTCCAGAAATACCTTGCTGATTTTTCTGGGCTGCTCCTCCGGCAGAAGCTCCCCTGTCTTTGCAGGATCGGGGAAGCGCACCAGAAAGCCTGTTTCAAAGGGCATCAGCGTAAACCATTCCAATGCGCCGACGGAATCCGGCATATACCCGAAGAAATAATCATAGAAGCCATCCAGTTCATAAAGGTTGATATTAGAAGCCGTGCGATAGCGGAACAGCTCCACCTTGTCCTGCAAGCCCTGCTCCTTCACGATGGAAATGGCAACCTCTCTGGGGCAGACATGCTTCACAATAGGCGTATCCGCCGCAACATATTCCTTCATGCGTGCCTCAATCTTGGCAAGCAGATCTGCATCCGGCACCTGCTGTGGGCTGCGCAGCTCGCAATAAAGATTGCCCCGCAGGGAATGTTCGATTTCCACGCCTGTCGCTGTCCCCAGCACATCGCGCACCGCCTTCACCAGCAGCAGGGAAATCCCTCTTTCATAAACGCGCACGCCCTCCTTATCCCGAAAATCCAAAAAGGTAATATCCTCATCGGTGCGGATGGGGCAAATCAATTCGCGCAGGGAATTTCCCTGCTTTGCCACCAGAATTTTACCGAAAACCTCGCCCTCAAATTCCTTTGCCAGCTCCCCGAAGGTCATGCCCTTGGGAATCTGCATTTCCTTTCCCATTACATTTACTTTTCTTGTTTCCACTTATCTTCCCTCCTTACTCTATCGTCCAGAAGGTCTGCCCATCCACTGCGGAGCAGACAACCTCGATATTCCAACCGTTTTCCTTTGCCGCCGCCTGCAATTTTTCCTGCAGAACAGGCACAATCAGCACCTCGCTCGCGTAATGCGTCACATCCGCAACGGCAATGCCCTGCTCGACCGCCTTCTGCGCTTCATGATATTTGATATCCGCCGTCAGGTAGGCATCACAGCCCTTTGCCGCCGCCAGAGAAACAAATTCCACTCCTGCGCCTGTGCAAAGACCGACGCGCTTGATGGGCTTTTCCCCGTCCCCAACCAGACGAATGGCATCCAGACCAAGCCTTTCCTTCAACTGCTTTGCAAAATCCCTGAAGGGGATTGCCTGCGGCAGCTCTCCAATGCGCCCAATGCCCTCCTTTTTCCCTGTCTGCTCCACAGGATAAATGTCATACGCCGCTTCCTCATAGGGGTGTGCCGCAAGCATTGCCTGCACAACGGCGTGTACCTTCTCAGCAGGAACAATCGTTTCCAGACGGATTTCATCCGCCGTTTCCAGTCTGCCCTGCTCACCCAAGAAGGGATTTGTCCCCTCCAGAGGGAGAAAGGTTCCCTTCCCTGCCGCGCCAAAGGTGCAATGGGAATAGGCACCGATATGCCCTGCCCCTGCGCCGCACATGGCATCGCGCACCGCCTGTTCATGCCCCACAGGAACATAAACCACGATTTTCTTCAGGCTCTCCGCCCATGTTTCCTCCAAAATTTCAATATTCTTCAAGCCTGCCAGCTCCGCCAGCACATCATTCGTACCGCCTGCGGCAATGTCCAGATTCGTATGCGCGGAAAAAGCGGCAATGTTATTCTGAATCAGATTAAAAATGCGTTTCCCCAGAAGGGTATCCGCCGTAATGCTTTCGATTTTGCGGAACAGCAGCATCGGGTGATGCGTCACAATCATATCCGCGCCAATGCGCTTTGCTTCCTCCACAACAGGGTCAATCACATCCAGTGCAACCAGAATTTTTTTCACCTCTCGCTCCGGATCACCGATGGCAAGCCCCGGCTTATCCCAGTTCTCCGCCAGCTTTTTCGGTGCGATTTCCTCCATCACACCCATGATATCCTTTACCCTTACAGCTTTTACAGACATTCCAACGCCTCCCTCATCAAAGCCAGCTTCTTCTCCACCTCAGGTAAACGCTTCTGCGCGTTTTCTGTCGGGTTCCCTTTGAGGCTTTCAAACAAACGGCTGTATTTTCCTTCTTCGTGCAGAAGCACCTCTTTTAAAATAGGGTCTTTCTTCTCCAACAGCCTTTTGCCGTATAGATACTCAATCTCCCTGTCATAATGCTCCTCTGCCCTTTCGCACCGCATCAGCACATACGGTTTATTCTCCTCTTTCAGTGTATGCTCCTCTCGGATGGCAAATCCGATTTGATGCAAATATTTTCGCACCGCACCGAAATCGCGCTGCGGCGAAAGCACCAGCTCCGTAAGGCTTGCCGCAACCTCAGGGCTGTCCTGCAAAATATGTACAATCAGCATGCCGCCCATCCCTGCCATAATTGCCGTTTCCGCTTCACCGGGACGCAGAGGGGTTAAGCCGCTGCCAAGGCGCGTTTCAATGACATCCTCCGCACCGTAAAGCGCAATATTTTTCTTGCATTTTTCCAAAGGTCCCTTGCGCACATCGCAGGCGTATGCCTTTTTGATTCTGCCCTGCTTGTATAAATAAATAGGGACATAGCCGTGGTCTGTGCCGATATCCGCAATTCGCTCCTGCGTCACCAGACCTGCGACCATCTCCAATCGTTTTGATAACTCCATAGCCTCGACTCCTTATTTTCAAAAAAAGGGCGCAGCAAATATCTCTATTTGTTTCGCCCTCTTTTGTTCCAATTCTCTTATTCAAGATAATCCTTCAGCTTTTTGCTTCTGCTGGGATGGCGCAGCTTACGCAGAGCCTTTGCTTCAATCTGGCGGATACGTTCTCTGGTAACATTAAATTCCTTACCAACCTCCTCCAGTGTTCTTGCTCTGCCGTCATCCAGACCAAAACGCAGACGCAGCACCTTTTCTTCTCTTTCCGTCAGCGTATCCAGAACCTCCATCAGCTGTTCCTTCAAAAGCGTAAACGCTGCGGCTTCCGCAGGTGCGGGGATATCGTCATCAGGGATAAAGTCACCCAGATGGCTGTCCTCCTCCTCACCGATAGGCGTTTCCAGAGAAACCGGCTCCTGTGCGATTTTCATAATCTCACGCACCTTTTCCTCCGGCATCTGCATTTCCACAGCCAGCTCCTCCGCGGTCGGTTCTCTGCCCAGCTCCTGCAAAAGCTGTCTGGAAATACGAATCAGCTTATTGATGGTTTCCACCATGTGTACGGGGATACGAATCGTTCTTGCCTGATCTGCAATCGCTCTTGTGATTGCCTGACGAATCCACCATGTCGCATATGTGGAGAATTTAAAGCCCTTATGGAAGTCGAATTTTTCAACTGCCTTAATCAGCCCCAGATTGCCCTCCTGAATCAGGTCAAGAAAGAGCATCCCTCGCCCAACGTATCTTTTTGCAATGCTGACAACCAGACGCAGGTTGGCCTCTGCCAGTTTCTTCTTGGCAGCTTCGCCCTCAGGGCCGCCCTCCTCCATCTTCTGCGCCAGTTCGATTTCTTCTTCTGCCGTCAGAAGGGGCACCTTACCGATTTCCTTGAGGTACATTCTGACGGGGTCATCAATATTGATGCCCTCCGGGAGAGTCAGGTCAAGCTCCTTCTCAACCTCCTCCTCCGCTTCGATATTCCCCAGAATATCAATATTCTGACTTTCCAGATATTCATAGATTCTGTCAATGCGGTCGGGGTCCAGATCCAAATCCGCCAGATGATCCATGATCTCCTTATATTCCAGTACATTCTTTTTCTTTTTGGCCAGCTGCACCAGTTCCTCCAGCTTGGTCAATAATGTTGTTTCTTCGACGGATTTCAACATGATCCTTCCTTTCTCTCTGTTCCTATAGTCTAACCATATCAAATGGTAATATACAGGGAATCCAGTTTTCTCTTGGCATCCACCAGCCGTTGTATCTCCTCAACGGTTGCGGCGTTTGCCGTCAAATGGTCGATTTTCGTCCGTTTCAGCCGCTTCACCTGTTCATTGATGGCTTTTTCCATATCTGCCCCGTTTTCTGTCGGCAGCTGTACGGCAAAAATCTCTGTCACCTGCTTCTGTTCCTTTGCATCCTCAAAGTGGCTGACCAAATCGGCAGGGAACACATGGCCTGCATTCTGCCATAAATCCCCGATATCGCCGAAGGTGCGCCAATAAATTCCTTCTGTAAAATCATCCTCTTCCAGAATCTCTTTGAGCGTATCATAGATGCCCTGATGCTGGGCGGCATAATATAACAAGCTTCTCTGGGCTTCCAGAAGCCCTTTATCCTTTCTTCTGCCCTCCGGCGTGTAATTCTTCAGATTCTGCTGCCGCTTTTCGGCCTCCCTTTGGTAAGCCGCATCCTCTTTTTGCACCAGCTTCCGAATTTCACTGCGGATGGCCTCCTCCTCCACGCCTGTCACCCTGCTTACCTCTCCAAGGTAAACATTACGCTCAATCTCACTGTCCAGCTTTGCAAGGATTTCCGCCGCCTCTGTGGCAAAGCGAACCCTGTGCTCCGGATTTTTGAGATTATATTTGCGCTGTATGCAGGCAATTTCAAAGGATATATAATGCACAGCATTCACCAACAGCTTGGAAAATTCCGCTGCACCCTTTGCCTTGATAAATTCATCGGGATCCTTTCCGTCCGGCACCTGTGTCACCTTCACATGAAAGCCGTTTTTCACCAATACGGGAATGGCGCGAAGTGCGGCATTGGTGCCTGCCTCATCGCTGTCATACAGCAAAATCACATCATCCGCAAAGCGCTTCAGCGTTCTTGCATGCTCCTGATTGAAGGCTGTTCCCAATGATGCCACTACGTTATGGAACCCTGCCTGATAGATGGAAAGCATATCCATATAGCCCTCCACCAGAATCAGCTCTCGTTTTCTCGTCTGCTTCGCAAAATTCAGTCCATACAGATTCCTGCTTTTGCTGAACAGAATCGTTTCGGGTGAATTCAGATATTTCGGCTCACCCTTGGCAAGTATCCTGCCGCCGAAGCCGACCACACGCCCCTGTACATCAAAAATGGGGAACATCAGCCTGCCGCGGAAACGGTCATGGTAGCCCTTGCCATCCTTATTTTCCAGCACAAGCCCTGTTTTCAAAATCTCCGAAACCTTGAAGCCCTTCTCCTGCAAATGCCTGAAAAGCGCATCGTAGCTGTCCGGAGAGTAGCCTATGCCGAATTTTCTTGCCATACGGGGGTCCATCTGCCGTTTTTGCAGATAGGCTCTCGCCTCTGCCCCCTCCTCCTCCTGCAAGGCTTCATAAAAGAACCTCCCTGCCAGGGTGTGCATTTCAAATAATCGTTTCTTGAGCTGCTCCGCCGCGATTGCCTGCGCGTTTTTTTCCGGTTCGGGCAGGGTAATATGCGCCCGCTCCGCCAGACGCTTCATGGCTTCGGGGAAATCGCAGTTTTCCATCTCCATTAAAAAGGAAAACACATTTCCTGCCGCGCCGCAGCCGAAGCAATAATAAAACTGCTTTTCGCTGTTGACGGAAAAGGATGCCGTTTTTTCATTATGAAACGGACAAAGCCCAAAATAGGAGCTGCCCTTTTGCTTCAGCGGCACATACTGGGAAATGACCTCTACGATATCATTTTGCAGCCGCACCTCATCCACGACCTCCCTCGGATATCTCATGGCATCATCCCCCCTTCCATAACAGTCGAAAAGGAAGTTCTTTCACTCCCTTTTATATACTAAATTCGACACATTTGAGAAAAATCCTTCTCCTTGTATACATTTTGTAGAAATCAACAAAAATTTTGCAAAAAAGCCTTGACTTTTTCAAACTATGTGCAAAATGCAAGAATATTTTACCCCAAAATTGGTATCTTTTTCAGCCTGTAGCCAAAGTGATTTCGGGCAGCGGAAGGGCTTGGGAAACAAACTGTTCATTACTTTGCTACGCAAAGCAGGCTTCGCCTGCCGCCCCTTCTTGGGCGGTAAGTAGTTTCCCAAATGGAATCCGCAGACGGAATTCACTTCCGTCGAGGAAAACAGGGCGTTTCAAGGTTTACCGCCGGAACGCATCTGTTTATTCTTCTGTCCAAACAAGTCGAAATCCTGATTTCGACTTACCCTTTCAAAGGATGGTCCATTCCTGCGGAATAAAAAGCGTCTTATACTTTGCAACGGCAAAGCGATCCGTCATGCAGGCAATATAATCGCAAACCACCTGCCGCACCGGATCTCCGTCATCCAGAAGTGCCTGAAACTCTCCCGACATTTCCTCCGGATATTCCAAATAATAATCAAATAAATCCCCCACGATTTTCTCCGCCTTTTTATGCTCCGCCACCGCAATATCACTGGCATACACATGACGGAACAGCGGCTCGCCGTTTTCCCGGTGGCCGATGACGATGCGGCCCTCCCAGCGTCCGTCGTCACGCTTTCGCACCATGCCGTCGCCGGCCGGTCTTCGTTTTGCCATGTATTTCACTTCCTTTGACTGAGATTTCTTTTTGCAACACAAACAACTACCACATTTTTGCGGAAATAGCTATCAGAACTTTGAAATGGTTTGCCACTACATCCGCATAGAAAAGCCATGGTACTGCTCGTATTCTTCCTCTTCGTCATCTACGGCGTATTCCACCGTGCGGTCGATCTTGCCGCCGCGTTCCAGAATACGCCGGATCTCCTGCTTGCTGTGATGCAGCGTTTCCAGATGGAAGCGGTCATTGTCGCCGGTGTTCATCGCATCCAGAATGGAGATCAAACCGCAGACGGCATCGTCCACCGTAGGCAGGAGTTCACCGTACTCGGTGGCATCGATGCGGCTTTCCAGATACTCACAGCCGCCCATATCGAAGTAGGCTTCCATGCTGCTGCGCAGAAGCGTCTGGTCGAAGAGCTTATTGTCTCTGCATCGGACATTCTCCGGTGTGGTGTAGGTGATGTATTTTTGATTCGCCTCCCATCGCACCTTGTAGCCGTACTCCGCCATGAATGCGATGAACTCCTCACGGGTAGCACAGTTCTCCATAGCTTCCTTAATGGTACGACACAGCCGTTTCTTCCAAGCAGGAATACGGAACGGATCCGCCTTGCTCTCGGTGAAGGACAAGCCATACTCCCGGCAGAGCTGGTTGCTGTATTCCTTGGCCTGCTGCATCTCCCGGGCGCTCTGGTGAAACTTCTGGCCGTTTTCAAAGTTTACCGAGTTCATGATGATGTGATTGTGGATGTGCGCCGTATTCATATGCGTAACCACCACGCACTGGTAGCCCTTGAAGTATTTCGCAAACTTCAACCCGATCTCATGCGCTGTATCAAAATCCAGCGGATCGTCCGGGGCGAAGGCTTGGACGATGTGATAATAGCTACGGCCATCTGTTTTGCGGAACTGTTTCTTTACCGCTTCGAATTCATCCTGAGCTGTTTGAGCCATGCAGTTGACACCGGATATGAGACGCTCCACCGTTTTCTCACGGTTTGTAACATAGTCCAGGATACCGCTCAGACTGCGTGAGACAGCAATGAATTTAATGTTTGCCATGCGTTCCGGTACACCTCCGTAAAGGGTTCATAGTTCACCTGTGTGATACGCCCCTGCGGAGCCATGACCGTGAGCTGGTTCAGGTTATTTCCCTGATAGCGCAACTCCCGCAGGAGCTCATCCATACCTTCAATGACCGTGACCTCACGATCCATAGCCGCCCGGCGCACAAACTCGCTCTCGGTCATATGAGCTGCATCCGCCTTGCGGCGGATGCAGTCCTTTTCCCACCCAGCAACGCGGGCGCGGATAAATTGATTCTTAGCCATGGTGCTCGTTACCTCTGCTTGCCAGCATAGTCATCGTCTCGATCTGCTTAGCCAGCGTCTCATCCCGCGCATGCATATAATAGAACTCCAGCATCTTTTCGACTGCAAAGCACTGCTGCCACTCCGCACAGCCAGATAGTGCGGCTTTGCCCTTGCCGGTGAAAAAGTGATTCAACTCTTCACAGGAGACATCCACGCCGAGTTGATAGAGCATGGCTTCCCGTACATCGCTGATCATCTCTTCCTTATCGTACTTGTCCATCATAATTTCATAGGGATTATAGGTGTTCTTCGTCATAATCTTTATCTCCTTTAAATTCATTTTTGTGTTGATAGGGGTGCGGGCTTAGCCCG
>OKXB01001726.1_pt1 | contig 19985 bp, 10 predicted proteins | sample 1601731 | NCBI WGS metagenome assembly OKXB01 (sample SAMN04414077, study PRJEB24778) | human gut metagenome | material: faecal | host: Homo sapiens | reverse complement strand
GCTGCGGCCATCTCGGGCAGCGAGGAACCCAAGCCTGCCTTGGCAGCCTCAACAGCCGAGGAAGAGCGGAATCTGCATGATGCGGCCTCCGATCTTGTTCCCGTGACAACAAGCGACATTGAAAAAGAAGGAAGCCAAGCGGTTCCCGCAGGAGCGCTCACGTCTCCGCTTATGGGAATGCTTGCCAAAGGCAATAAGAGCAGGAAAACGTCCGATAAGGCAAAAGCAAACGCAAAAGAGTATGCCGATTCCGACAACAATCTGAATGAAAAGCTCATGCCTGCAAAGATTGAAGCGGGCACAGCAGGCCGCATTCACAATCGCTACCTCACGCTTGCGAAGGGCACTTTCATCAACTGCATTCTTGAAACCAAGGTCGATACCACCGTCCCCGGCATGACAAGCTGCCGAATCCCCGAAAACATCTATTCGATGGACGGACGCACCGTGCTCGTTGAAGCCGGCTCCCGAATGTTCGGCGAATATAGGGGTGCATTGGCTCAGGGGCAGGACAGAGTGTTCGTCCTCTGGACGCAAATTCATACGCCATACGGAGTGGTGGTTGATTTGGATTCTCCGGGAACCGATCCGCTTGGCGGAGCCGGCCACACAGGAGAAGTGGACTTCCATTGGTGGAGAAGATTCGGCAACGCGCTGCTGTTCAGTCTGATCGACGATTCGTTTAACTTTGCGACGATGAAGGCGAGCGAAAGAAGCGACGGCGTGAGCTACTACACCACATCTCAGGACTCCATGAGCGAGCTGATCAAGGAAGCCATGAAGCAGACCGGTCAGATTCCGCCCACGATCCGCATTAACCAGGGGTCGAGAATCGGCATCTTCACGGCCAGAAATATCGACATGAGTTCCGTGTACGAACTCAGGCAGAAGCAGTAAGGAAGAAAGGAGTGTGCGCCGTGACAGGCAGAGTCGATTTTTCCGCCCTTTCCGAGTTTCGCAAAAAGGTTGAAAAACACCTTGAAGAAACTTCAACAGAAACGGATGAACTCAATCCGCAATCGGCGCACCGTGCCTTGAATCCGGGATCTCCGTTTCAGCCGACTCCGGACGGAAACGCACTCCCGAAAGACCTGAGTAAAGACGCCACAGCAAGGTTTTACCTCAGAGTCTTGGAAAAAGAGCTTACCGAGGACGGAGTAACTGAAATCGCTTTCAACAATCCCGCGTCACAAACGATCTTTATTGAAAAATACGGTCGCTGGGAGGAGCGCCCCTTCAGAGTGACGCCGAGAGAAAACGAAAAGGGTGTCCGCAGAATGGCTGAAGGCGAAAGAGAACTGCCGCAGGAAGTCCAGACCCAGGCAAATTACGATTTCATCAACTCGCTCAGTATTGCCGTTGCTCAGTTCAACAGCACGGACATTAAGGAGTCGTCTCCGATCCTGTCGGCTACTTTGCCCGACGGAGAGCGTGTTCAGTTTGTGCGGCCTCCCGCCTGCATGAAGGACACGATTTCCATGACGATAAGACGCCCGTCGATGGAAGTGAGAACGCCTGAGTCTTATGAGGAAATCGGCTTTTACGACGAACTGCATGAAGTAAGTACGGTTCGTGCCGGATCTGAAGAACTGTTGGATTTGTACGGGCGGTTTTTTGACGAAAAGCTCAAGCCGGAAGAACTCAGACAAAGCCGTTCTGATTTTATGCGGCGCTGCGTCGAATTGGGTCGCACCGTTGTAATTGCCGGTTCAACCGGTTCGGGCAAAACGACTTACATGAAAGCGCTGATGCAGTACATACCGAAGACGGACAGAATCATCACGATTGAAGACTGTCCCGAGCTTGTGTACGGGCTGCCGAACCACAAAAATCAGGTCAATCTGTTGTATCCGTCCGAAGCGACTGCGGAAAGTCCCGTGAATGCCACGAAACTTATGAAATCCTGCCTCCGAATGAAACCGGACAGGATTCTTCTGGCCGAGCTTCGCGGCGGTGAAACCTACGATTGGGTCAACTCCGTCCTATCGGGACACTCAGGCTCGATTACGAGCTGTCATGCCGCCAATGCTTTGGCCGTTTTCGATTATCTGGCGATGAAGATCAGAGAAAATCCGGTCGGGCGATCCGTACCGAACGTCACGGAATTAATCAAAAGCGTTATTGATGTGATTGTTCACATCCAGAACGACAAAGGAAAACGATACATTACCGAGGTTTACTTTCGGGAATTCCAAGAAAGCAGGACCAAACCATGAGAACAATTATCCCCGAGGAAGAAGTCAAACAATTCATCATTCTTTTTGTGAATCGGCACGACAGGTTTCCGACGACAAGGGAGATCAGAGACCACTTCGGAAGCGGCGGTCTCAACCGGTACTCAGAAATCTCCAAGGAGGTTAAAGAGCGGTATTTCGTTCAGGCGGAACAATTCAAAAACGAAACGCACAAAGAGTGCCATCAAATCAAACTGCTCTTGGAACTTATTGAAGAAAAACTCACAAAATTGCAGATGCTCAAAAGCTGATTATTTTTCTTGAAACTTCATTTCCCGATTTACGTAAGCCGTTCCGGAATCTCCCCGCGTTGCTGATAACCTTTCCTCGAGCAGGTGATTTTTTCTGAAAACTGCCCGTTAATCATTTGGGCGGTTCTTAACCGGTTTTTACCGGGATCTCCTTTGAGGAGTTGCACAATGACTGATAGAAGCGTTGCAACGGCGGCGGCATCTGAAGCTGTTACCGGAATCAGAGGAATGAGCAGGCTTTTGGAACTCTATAAAGGCAGCGACCTGGCCCGCTTATATGAGATTCAAACAAAGCAAAAGAAACGCCTAATCATCGGAGCACAACCCTTAATTCCTCCCGGTCCCGAAGCTATGATGAATATGCAGCTTCAATTGTTTGAGGGTACTGAAGGTGCTAAAAAATTCATAAGAGACACATTGCTCATCGGATGGTGGTTCACAAGAACGGTCGCTGTTTTCGACGAGGATATGCTCGGAGAATTGATGGAGACTGATTCGAAAGATTTGTATGTTTCAATCTCTCAGTTCAGAAAGTTTTTGGGTAATCCCGTTCTTATCCCTTTTGAGAAGCCATACGAAATAGACGACACCGAGATTTTCGGGTGCATCGTAGGCTTTTTTGAAGCTTCGGATAATGAGAAAGAATCTTCATTCTTACTTTTTCCCGTCCAACGAAAAAAAACCGGAGGAGAGGCGTCGTTTCCGATCATTGCCCCGAATTTCAATGTTGCTTCCGACAACGAACTTTCCGTCAGTTTTCCCAAGATAATCGAAACAGCAGAAAAGGAAGGGCATCAGCTTGGGTTTGAGCAATACAAACATGAACTGTTTTCCAAAATAGCTTATCTGCTGACTGAAACTCCCGATGTAGAAAGTTGTATGAGCGATTCGGCTCCATCCATAGTTCGGCGTCGTAAAAAGCCGGATACGATCTTTGCACCGGAAAAGCCGAAATTTATGATGCTGGGAAAAGAATTCGGAGATGCAATAAGGCAATACAATGCCTATGTTTCGTCGTCTTCCGAAACCAAAGGTACGGTGAAGCCGCACATCAGAAGGGCGCATTGGCATACGTATCTTTCAGGCAAAGGTCGTGAAAAGCGAATCCTCAAATGGGTGCTTCCGATACTCGTTAAATCCGCTGATCTTTCGGCCAAGTAAACGAGGAAACTCTTTTTGTTGGAAAAAATGACTGAAAAAGACACCGCAGCAACCGTTGCATCTGAGGCGGTTCGCGCCATCAGAGGAATGAATGCACTCCTGAAGGATTATTCAGGAACAGCGTTGGCGTACCTCTACGAACTTCAGGAAAATGAAACTATTCGGCTGATTGTCGGTGCCCAACCTTTGATTCCTCCGACGCCCGATGGTTTGCTGAAATTTAAAACCTCAAGCATCAAAGAGTACAAGAAATTTTTCTTCGCCTCTGTCTTGGCAGCCTGGTGGTTCACGCGAACTGTCGCGGTATTCGATAAAGAGATGGTTGAGGAGCTTTTGGCAACGGATCAAGTCGATTTGCAAATCAGCATTTCACAGTTTGCGAGATTTTTGGGAAATCCTGTACTTATTCCGTTTGAAAAACCTTACGAATCCGAAGAGTTTGAAATTCTCGGCTGCATGATCGGATTTTTTGAATGGGGGATGGATTATCAATTTGCGGACGGAAAGAAAGTAAAACAATCGCAAATAATGTTTTTGCCGTTGCTTCGAAAGAAAGCAACCGGTGAAGTGTATTTCTCAGTCGGAGCACCCACGCTTCAAAGAGAATCCTCCCTCGATCCTACCTACAACCTTTCGAAAATTTTTGAAGTTTTGAAAACCAGATCAAACTTCATCGGATTTGATTTGTACCAGAACGAACTTTTCTCAAAGCTCGCGTATCTGATGACAAAAACTCCGGACGTAAACCGATGTATGTCCGCCTCGGTTCCGGAAATCGTTCGACGCCGCAGAAAACCGGCCACGATATTTCCTCCTGAGAGACCCAGGATGATATCGCTGGGAGAAGAATTTGGAAACGCCGTCAGAAAGTACAAAGAAACCGTCGTTTCATCTTCTTCGGCCATCAAAGGGACGGTAAGGCCGCATATCCGTCGTGCGCATTGGCATACCTTCCTGACAGGAAAAGGACGTGTAGAGTCGGAAATAAAGTGGGTTCCGCCGATTTTCGTGAAGTCGGCAGAATTATCAGAGAAATAAAAGGCTCTAAAAGGTTTCAAAGAAAGCTTGGACGCTGAGCCGTCAGGCCCGATAAGCTCAGTTTCTCCGGAACGCGTCACTACTGCCGCCCGCAACGCTAACGTATCCAAGCTCTCAAAAATTGTCTCAGACGAGAAGCCCCTTTTCAATGAGGATAATGAAGCTATAAGAAACTAAGAGGATCGGAACTTTAGCCCCAGGGAGTCTTCATTTTTTAAGAGCCGTTCAGAGGAAAATGCGACCCCGAGGCCCACGACTTTACGTCCGAGACGGGTTCTGCTCCCAAAGCAGACGCCGATATGCCTCCGGTGGTCGCAAGAAAAGTGTATCACTTGTCCGTGTAAGACAAATAGCACGAATCGGACTGACGTTGCTCGCCATCACAGCCAAGGCGAAGGGATCGAGGACGGGAATGCCTGTCAAAAGTGTTTTATTCTTAAGAGACAAATCAAACCCAAGGAAAACACATTTATGTCTTTTACAAAAAAACAATCCGATCCGGAAACACTTGATTTTCCGTTTCCGTCAACACCTGAGCAGTTTAAGGCATACCTGAAGGATAGGCAGTCCAAATTAGACGCCATGATGCGCAAACGAAAGTTAGCAAAACATTCTCTCATGCCTACAACAAAGGTAGAGAAGACGGGAAAAGAATTACAGAACTGCGCAATACTTAAAACAGATGAGGCGCGGGTATCAGAACCGATACCATTTCTTTTCGGTAAAAAGGGATCTGAACTTCTCGGAGCTTTTGAGGATATAAAAAAAATCGTCGGCCATATTAACGCTTCAGATAAAAAATTTGAAGAATTGTTCCTTAAATATAAAGAGCCTCTGGCCTTAAAGTATGAGCAACTAATTTTTAAAGATGATTATGGCGACCTGGACGAAAGTTTGGTTCTTGGAGAATACAAAAACTTTCTTTCAAGGAAAAGTTCCAATCTTTTTTTAGCCGAAGGTTGCGACATTTATTTCAGAAGTGAAGGGCGCAAAACAAGTAATATTTTCCTGTCCCTAAAAGATTTAACTCTTCGAAAGAGAGTTGCAAAAGTTTTTTCAGCCAAAGAACTCTCACCTTGTCTTGATGATCTTTCTCAAAAACTGCTTACTAAGGTTAAAAAATACCGGGCCAGCGCCGAATACAAGAAAGCTCATAAAGCAGACGTTTCCTTTGAAGACTTGTCCCCCTATGATTACGAAAAACAAGTTGCTCAATCGCTTTCTGAGATGGGTTGGAACACTCAAGTCACCAAGGCAACCGGCGATCAGGGATGCGATGTTCTCGCAGTGAAAGGTAGGGCAAGAGTAGCCATTCAATGCAAGTATTACTCAAAGCCGATAGGGAACAAGGCCGTCCAGGAAATAAATGCGGCTAAGTCCTACTATGAAGCGAATTTTGCCGCAGTCGTCTCCAATCAAAGTTACACGCCGGCAGCTAAACTGCTGGCAAAGAAACTGAAAGTTGCGCTTCTGCACCACTCTCAACTAAACAGCCTGCTCAAAGAATGCCAGGCTTTGAAAAGAGAGTAGCAATCCCGATGGGATCGCAGGATTCGATCTCGTTAAGAAGCTTTTTGCTCTTTTTCTTTGTCGAGTTTCGGATCCTGAGGAATGTTCAAGCCCCATTCCGTAATTCAGCAAGGTATTCGGAAGTCTCGGCAGAGCCCACTCGTAAAATTGATCGGCAAACTTAAGCAACTTTTGCGCCGCTAAATTGGCGACCGAATCGTTATCTGGTATCTCGTTTCCGAAAAGGAGGAATGCGGGACTGTTCATCGGAGGGGTTCTTTTCAAGAACAGTTTAAAGTTTTACTCCACTGTAGGGCGGAGAAATAAATCATACTTGTTTTGTATTCGACTGCCGGCTTGAGGACAGGTTCAAGTAGTTTTTAGGATAGGGTCTTGATTAACTCTTTGATCAAAACATTTTAACTATTGACCTATGGCTGTTTTCTCCTGATATGAAAAAAGACTCCTTGCAGTCAAACCGATAGCTTGCTGCAAAAGAGCCTTTAGTTAATATAAGAAGGTGTACCTATTAATTCTTTGCCGAAACCTTTCTGGTTTTCTTCGTGTTTAAAAGTCCTTTCAATTCTTTGAGTTGGGCTTTAAGTTCAGCAATGTCACTCTCCATACTCTTTTCTCTTGCGCGCGAACTCTTAAGTTCGGCTTCTAAGGAATGATTATGGTTGGCCAATGCGACAACCTTGTTTTTGAACTCAGAGGAGGAAGGGTAGGTCGAAGGAGCACCGAAACGATAGGAAACACCAGCTCCGACCATGACACCGCCGCCCGTTGCTGCGGAACCTGCGACGTTAAACATTAAATTTTTTGTCGGTTTGTAGAAAACGCCTACGGCCAAAGCCTGTTCCCCGGAATAATTACCGACCCCCGCCGCTGAAGACCATTTGTGATCTTCATCCAATTCCATCGGGTGAAGAGAAGCCATAGCAGCAGAATTTGCAGCGGCTCTGCGAATATCCTTTTTCAAAGTGCGTTCCACATGTCTGATTGATTGCGCATTTTGTTGAATAGCTTGGGAGTTTTGAACTACTGCCGCCTGTGTTTCATAAAGCTGCGCTCCCGTTACCGCTTCCGTGCTGTCAAGGGAGACTCTGCCGCGAGCTACGTTGACGATTTTTCTCTGAACCTTTGAGGAGCCCACGCTTACTGCGTTGTCCACGCCTTCGGAGGAAGCACCCAGAACAACCGCATTATGAGCATTCGTTTGAACGTTGCTGCCGATGACAACCGTGTTTTCAGCATCTTTTGAGAGTCTGTTGTTGTGACCTACGACCACGCTGTGATCGGCTCCTGTTTCCAACGCATTGTTATTCCCGATGGCAAAAGATTCTTGGGCTGCTAAGGAGTTGCGAGAACCAAGTCCGACAGAGTCTCTCCCAGCGACTTGGTTGGAGTGACCGACGGAAATACCGTTTTCACTCGTGACGGAAGAATTTTTGCCGAAACTTAACGTCTCACCGTGCAGGTAGTTGTGTACTGTCTGGCCACTCACCGCACGCGTGTCTTCAGCATTGATCTGACCGACTGCTTTCATGTTGGAAGCAATCGTGTTGAGCGTACTTTCCTTGGAAATGGAGTTGGTCACTGCGTTATTGACGACATCGGTATTCGCAATGATGTCCGAGACAACATTGGAGATGTCCGTGTTGTCTTTCAAAGCATCTTTTACAGCTTCTTGAACATTTTCTTTAGAGAGGGATATGTTCTGAAGTGCATCCCAAACCTGATTGCCGGTGACTAGACCTGCGCTGTTTTGGGCGATTTCGCCTGCCACACCCTTCACGGTAAAGGTCCCGTTATGGTCGTTGTCAACGCTGATTAAGCCGGTTCCGACTACATTGATTGAATCTTTTGCGATGTTGGAAATCTGCGTTTTTCCAGCATCAGTCAAATTAGAGAAGGAATTGTTGAGGGAATTGGACAATCCATCCTGAATGCCGGCGACTTTGCTGTCCAAGGCCGTCAGGTTTTGACCGACTGTATTGGATCCGGATATGGCGACAAAAGAGGATCCCGAAGGCTGCTGAGGGGTACCCCAGGCGTAGACCTGACTTGCGGTTGCAAAGCCTTTGGCATCGGATGCAATATTTTCTGCACCGAGCTCTTTTAGCCAAGCGGTTTTATCAATATTGTTGCCGTTGACGTTTGCTTTGGCGGCATCTAAGTCCTGAAGGCCTTTGTCCAAACTGCTTAAGTTGGCTGCAGTCGATTTTGCGGCGGCAACGTATGTTCCGTCTTCTGTCGGTCTGACTTCTCCGAAAAGAACCGAACCGGTTACAAGAGAAGTATTTCCGCCGGCAACGGCAACGCCCGTCGAGAGTTTGCTCTGCCAATTACCGACGTCAGTGTCTGTCAGGTTGGACGCGTCCGAGTTAGCTTTAGCTGCCAACTGCGTATTGACATTCGAACTCTGGTTGGTCAACTCGCTCCGCAGAGAATTTCTAGTAACAAGTGCGTTTTGGTCTTCTCCCAAGTTTTCGGTTTCTGTCGTCACCAGTCCGACTGCGTAGTCTTTCGAGGAGTTATCAGCCGAGTCGGAAGACGTAACGGTAATGAATTCGGAAGGAGAAGAAACCGTGACGGATCCTTTGAGGATCTTTTTGGCTTCATCCGACAAGTTGCTTAAATTGATATCGGCAAGTTTTAGGGCGCCTTCGTTATTGAAGACCGCGCTGTGAACTTGTGTCAAACCGGAATCCAGGTTTGTCAGGTTTTGAGCGGTCGTGTTGGTTGAGTTAACAAAGTGACCTTCAGTGGTCGGTTTTAACTCGGTGTTTAAGGCCGAATAAACCGTGCCCCCTGTCACCAGTTTTTCATTGCCGTTTTCGACGTTTCCGGAATCGTCAACGGCAAGCGTCCAGGTTGCGGTGGGATTCTCTTCCGTGGGCTCGGTGACGTTGATGTGCTTCCCGTTATTAATTTTTACGGCATTAGCAGCGTGCGTCTTAATCTTCGAGATGCCTTCCTCGGAAAGGTTCGAAAGATTGGATGCGTTGGAAGCAACCGAGACCAAGTTGCTGTCCAAACTCTTTAGGTTCTCGGCAGTGGAGTTTTCTTTGCTGATGTAGGTACCCTCCGTCGGTCTGACTTCGGAATAAACGGTATGACCGTTAATCAAACCTGTGTGATTTTCTTCAATCTTGCCGCCGCCGAGTTTTTCTCTCCATGCGGATAAATGCTTTTCTTCGAGATTTGCACCGTCAACAGCGGCAAAACCGGCACCGGTGGTGAAGTTCTTGACGTAGTTGTAAACGGTTCCGCCCGTGACAAGCTTGGCGTCGTTTTCTGTAATGGTGCCGGAATCATCCACGGAGACCGTCCATGTCTTAACACTGCCTTCTGTTTTGGAAGTAATTGACGCAACATGCTTCCCTGCTTCAATCACAGTGGCTTCGGAAGCGAGAGTCTGAATATTTGTCTTTGCCTCATCCGAAAGATTTGTCATCGACTTAAGACTGTTAAGACCCTGGCTGACGGAAGTTAAATTGGTGTCTAAGTTAGAAAGGTTTGTTGCGGTGGATTGGTCTTTCTTGACATAAGAACCATCAGAAGGACGCAGTTCGTCATACATTGCGCCGCCTGTCATGAGTCCAGTGTCACTGGATGCAATCTTTCCGTTTCCGAGTTTTGTCTGCCATTCGGAAGTTGAAATGCTTGTCCCGTTTTTCAGATCTTTAATCGAATCGTAAACAGCCCCTCCGGTAACGAGGTTTTTATCGTTTTCGGCGACCTTTCCGGAATCGTCAACGGAAACGGTCCAAGTCTTAACGCCGTCTACAAATTTATGGGCAATTTCAGCAATATGTTTTCCAGCCTTGATAAATGTGGATTCGGCGGCAATGTTCTTGATGTTGTTTTGGGCTGTTTCAGACAAATTTGACATCGACGACAGACTTTCAACGTTTTGACTGACTGATCCTAACTTGGAATCCAAAGCGGAAAGATTTGTCGCGGTTGTTTGGTCTTTTTTAACGTAAGAACCGTCGTCAGAAGGGCGCAGTTCTTTATACACTGCGTCGCTCGTTACCAGGCCTGAATTTCCGGAAGCAACTGAACCTGTGCCGAGAATTGACTGCCAAGCCGAAGTATCAATATTGGAGGCATTTGTTTCCGCTTTTGTATCCAGAGCCTTTGTGTTGGCTAGGATCTTTTCGGAGTTCTGAGTTATTGCCGATTGGTTGCTGGAAATAGCTGCCGTGTTTTCGCTGACGCCATCGGCATTGCGCTTCGTCTGTTCATCTAAAGCGGATAGGTTTGCTGCAGTGGTATTTTTGTTTTTAACGTAATTGCCGTCTCCCGGACGCAGTTCTGTAAACATTGTTCCGCCGGTGACAAAACCTGTGTTGCCCGACTCAATGATGCCTTTACCTAATGCTTCCTGCCATTTGGAAATATCAATGTTGGAAGCGTCGCTCGCTGCTTTGGAAGTTAAAGATTGAGTGTTGGCGGAAATGTTTGCGGTGTTCTGATCGATTGCGGTTTTGTTTGCCGTGATATTAGAGGTGTTTTGAGCAATGGTAGTCCGGCTGTCGGAAATCGCTGCAGCGTTTGCGCCGATATCGTCGGAATTGAGTTTAACCTGAGAATCCAGTGCGACAAGATTGTCTGCGGCTGAATTTCTCGACGTTATAAAGTTTCCGTTGCTTTGAACGCGTGTTTCTTTAAATACCGTACCGCTTGTGACCAAGCCGATCCCATCGGTGGCAATATTGTCTTGCGTTGTCAAATTCAGACGATAGGCAGTTTGATGAGCGTCTGTTGTATTGTCTTCTTCGACGGTCAGAAGGGGAGAAGAGGATTTCACTACTATGCTGTTCTTAGCCAAATCTTTAATTTGGGACTGGGCATCAGAAGAAAAAGTTCCTTCGTTATAGAGGTTTTTGATGGAATCTTTGACTGAACCGATCGCGCTGGAAACTGTAGTTTGACCGGTTCCGCCGATATCGCCGGTTGAGAAAGTTCCGTTTTGTTCTTCAACGCTTGTCCCCAGAACATTGGAAAGAGCGGTTTTTGCAGTTGAGTTAGCAAAAGTTTGAGCTTGTCCGACAGTCGCCGCGTCGTTCGCGTTAACGCCGTCTGCGACATTGATAATTCTTCTCTTGAAGCCGCCTGCAGCGTCAGAGCTTCCGATAGAAAGAACACCGTTGGTGTCTGCAGCAATAAGGTCTGAAGAATGAACTTTAGAACCCGAGCCGAGCGCGATTGAATCTTTTCCTTCAGTAAAGGCTTGACGTCCGATGGATAAAGAATTTTCTCCTGTGGCGGAAGAAGATATTCCGATAGCAGTTGCGTATGGTCCGGAAGCTTTAGCTGAGGTGGTTGGATTTGAAACTGAAGCAGAGTTATTGACGTTTAAGTATTCCCCGGCTTGGCCGGCATTTTCAGCCATTGGAGCGATGGCGTTGTAGACGCTCTTTAATTGAGCCACGTTAACAGCATCGGTATCCTTTTCCCCTGCAGCCAAATTAACGATCCTTCGCGTTACAGCAGTGGAAGGATCCTCACCTTGCTGGGAGCGTCCCACGGAAATTACGGAATTTTCAGAAAAGCTTCCTCCACCAAGAGGTGTCCATGCCGCCCCCGTCAAACTTGTCTTGTCAATAAGCGGTGTCCAACCAATGTTGGTGCTTGTCGCTTCATCCTCGGAAAAGGCGCCAATGGAGACAGAATACTCATTGGTGGCTTTTGTGAAATTACCAATGGAAAGTGAGTAATGAGCGTCTGATGTTGCATTAATACCCACCGCACTGGAATAATTTTTAGCTCGACTTCCAATGCCGAGAGCCATGGAATAATTTCTAGCGAAAACGTTATTTCCTAACGCTATGGATGATCCCATCGTTCCAACGTTGGTCCCCATTGTTACTGAGCCAATGCGATCTAAATAATAGTGGTTTGCTAGGACAACAGAGCCACCGTCTCTAACGGAGTCATAATATTTATATTCATCCCAAGAGAGATAACCATTAAACAAAGCTACAGCCTCATCTCTTTTCATGTACTTTGAGGACGTATTAACGCCTATAGTGTTGATGTTGTTGAGACCATCTGTGATAAAAAAGCCATCGGCCTCATCAGCAGCAAACACTGGAAGTGCAGCAATCAATTCTATGGCTTCGAAGATTGCTATAAACAAAGGGGTTATCTTTAAGCGATTAAGATGATTATTACTTTTCTTCATGTTCAGTCCTCTATTTATTTGATTTTTCGCCAAGCTTCCAAAAATATAGGTCGAGCGCCTTTATCGTCGGGTAAGTTTTTTCGGAACAGAGGAAAACCGGACTTAAGGTTTCGAATTTCTCTTGGACTTCAGGGATTTCAGCAATTTTTTCCCAATATTCGAGATATGGCGGGGTTGCTTTCAATTCTTTAAGAGAAGGATATTTTGAGTATTCTTTTTTAAATAATCTCAGGGCGTTGACGAATTGAGTATCGAATGCCGGTGAGCGACCGCTGATACCCATAAGTATCTTTGTAACGAGAATCGGAGACGGTTTAGCGTGACTGAAGGGTGGTTTCTTCAGAGCTTCCTCGACAGATGAAATGAGCTCTGATAAAGAACAACTGAAGTCCTTCCTTTTAGCGGTTAAGTCAGTTGCAATATTCTTAAGAAGTTGTTCGTAGCCAAAGTTGTTTATTTCTAACTGCTTGGTCGAACCGCGAAACATTCCGTAGCTTGCTAGGAAAAAGCCCAGCTGCAATCCGGCAGTTTTCCAAAGATCCGACGTAACTTTGTCATGAACTGTGTCTGCGGTGGCAAGCAGCCGGCCTTTGTTTTCGTCGAAAAATACATAGCAAGATTCCCACGATCTCACTCGGTTGTATCTGTCTAGGGTAGAAATGTAATCCTTAAACTCTTTCTCCTTGGGCAACTCCTCGGAGAAGATGAGTTTGAGATCCGATATAAGTTCAGTACTTAAAGTATTCGGATCGGATTTTGCGTTTGATTTCTCTAAAGGAGAACACTTGGGCGTTCTTTTGTTGGGAGCGGATTTTTTCTCTTTCGAGGATTGACGACTCTTAATTTTCCCGATAACTTCAGTTCGGGTTAATGTGATTGTGTTGAGGGGGAGGTACTTTAACACTTTATTTCTCTTTATTACTACTTGGGATTCAGGGTAATTATAGGCCGCACCATTTTTTGTTCAACTCCTTTACCTCTGTAGACGTCTATAACGGGGGTTTTCTCTAGAGCCCAATAGACCTAATACCAGGGAAGCGGGTAATACCGGTGTCTCTTTTCGAATAGAAAATCGGAAGTGTGAGAAGTCGTAGGTTCACATTGGTTCGCCAACCGAAAGAGCCAAAAGACCCGATACAAACGGCTGTTGACGAGGGCTCCCACAATCGGCAGCCGGGTAATTGCTTTGTCTAAGGAAAGAGGTAGCAACAAAAAAGAGTTTTTTAAGCTACATCGTTTTGCCAAGACTAAATTTTCCATCTGAGGGCAGAGGACCAGCTTCTTTTTGTTCTCGCTGAGGAAATTTGATTAGCGTTGCAACGCCAACGCGAAGAGCTTTTTCCTTTGCCACGTCCCCCAGAAAGAAGTTCGTCTTTTCTTCGTGGAGAGAGCCCGTAAGGTTGTGCAACGGAATTTTTTCTCCGTCATATTCCATGAAGAGACTAGGAACATAAATCTTCAGCTCTTCGCCGCTGTCATTCGTAAATTTCAAAACTATTTTGAAATTCTCTCGATTGCCGGTGTTCCCTCGAAGAGCCAAATCAATTTTTCTTCGGACTTCTTTTCCGATGAATAAATTCATCCAAAGATTATTCCGGCCGGCTGCCACACAGACTTGATCGTCAGAACAGTCCTTTAGTCCTACACCGCCGATTTGTACCGGGACTTCGAATTGGATGTAATTTCGCCAATGAAGGTCCTCCCTGCAGCCTAAATACTTGGCTCCCGGGAAAATGTAGTCAACTTTTAGTTTTGCATCCGAAATGATCGTTTCGTTACAGTTCGGAAGGCTGTCAAACGTAACTATCGCAGTGCTCGATATTGGAGAATCACGGAAAACATCGGAATATTTGACAGGAATTTTAACTTCGGACTAACAGCCTGAAAGGCATAAAGCTAATAGCAGAGGAATCAAAAGTTTTTTCATTGGAAGTCTCCTTGGTATTCCCTTTGAAGCGTTCTAGAGGCAAGGTTTTGGTTTTCGCTGTGTTTAACTTTGGAAGTGCGAGGGCCTCATTCCTTCTTAGCATCTTTTTGTTTCTCCAGCTCTTCTTTCAGGCTTTGCACCGTGGCGACAGCAACATCCTCAATCACAGTTCTCCATGCCCCAACTGAGGCAAGACCGCCGGATCCGATTATACGTTCAACATCCATCTCAGCGACTTCCTCGCCTTTTGAGTTAACAACTTTGGTCCAAGTTTTCATAATGGTAGTGGCGCTGCTGTGTCGAGGAGTGACTCCTAGAAACCAACGTCCCAAGGCATTTCCAGGAGCGTATTGAACGATCCGAACATTTAACTTGTACTCAGAACCTTGAATTCCTTCCTTTTTCAAAGCTTGTTGTAATTTGTCTGTAAATTCCTTGGTCAAGTTAACGCCTTCTGCTTTTTCCAGATCAAACCCTGATGTGTCCGCTACCGTACCAACCTCAAAAGTAGCTTCTTTCGGGATCACAGCATTAGGGTCTGCGTACTTCAGAGAGTAAGTTGTGGAACAACCGCTTAAGATCAAAGCGGAGAAGAGAGTAAGTAGGATTTTTTTCATAATTTTCTTTGGTTTTTTATAAAAAAGACTCCTGCGCGGGGGAGTCTTAACATTCATTTTTTGACCGAGTATAAATCGGCAACTTTATGTATATGCTTTAAGAAACTTTTTTATCGAGTCTATTTAGTTTGTCGAGTTTCGGATACTGAGGAATGTTCAAGCCTCTCATTCCGTAATTCAGCCAATTATTCGGAAGTCGGGGCAGAGGCCACTCATAAAATTGATCTGCAAACTTAAGCAGCTTTTGCGCCGCAAAATTGGCGGTCGTATCGTTATCGGGTATCCCGTTTCCGAAAAGGAGGAATTGAGGATCGTCCATCGGAAGGGTTCTTCTCAAGAACAGTTTTAAAATTTCAATCCACTGAGGCCCGGAGGAATAAATCATCCTCGCGTGAAATTCGATTGACTGCATACGAACTGTGAGGCAGAAATTCAGCCAATCGGACAGATCGCTGTCTTTGTATTTAAAACGGGTGTTGCTCCAACCTGCCGCCAGATCGTCTCTGATCTTCTGCATGGCAGCCAAATCGCTTTCTTCCCAAAAATCTTTTATCTGAGGAACAAACTGCGGGGCTGTCGCCTCTTCAACGGCTTGATAGCGGTAATCGCTCTTTCTGTAAAAATCACCGAGGAAACCCGGAGATCGGTTGGTGAAATTTTTTAAGAATTGCTCAATCCTCATACGAAGAGGATTCAGCATGATCATCGAGCAATAAAGAGCTTCAACGGTCAAAGAGAAGGCCCAGAGATATTCCTGTGGCTTTGCCTTGGATTCGGATGTAAAACGGATAAGACCCAAATATGCCGGAGCGAGCCCGGGTTTCATTGTTCTGAAGTATTCACGAAGAAAATAAGAATTCCATTCATTCAAAAGCGGGAAATCTTTTCTTCTTTTCATGAAGTCCAAAACAATCTGATCAGGCGCTTTTTCTTTGTAATTGTCTTCGTTTTCTTCGATCAGGAGATTGATCCAATCCACGGAGGGAAGGGCGTTTTGGCCGAGACCGGACACGCCGGCGGATTTCTTACCTCCTTCGGTCGGAGAATCCGGCTCGGTCGGATCGGAATATATTTCGCTTTTTTGCATAGTTTGAGTCAATAATATTTGTACTAATTTTAGTTATTGCAGTGGAAATCATAGTAAAAACAGTGATATTTTTTGAAACACAAATATTTGTTTAATACGATTGTTATTAACAACAATAAAAAAATTATAAAAATTGTTATCCGTATAAGTCGTATTTTGTATTATCTTACATAACTATTTGATTATAAATGTTAAAGATTTAAATACCTCTTAAATAAAACCCTTACATTTATTCATCTTGATAGCTGGTTGCGGATCCGAAATTTATAATTGGTTATTTGTAAGCTATTTAAATTCAGAATTTAATTGAATAAAACAACAATAAAACTCAACGTGAAATTTCAAGAGGGAATACTATGCCCGCCGTCGCAACGCATACCGACCTGTCCATAATGAAGCCTGTCGGGTTTCTGAAAAATCCTTCGGAGCTGTTGGAGAAGGAAAAAAAACTCATGCTGGAGATTTGGGATGCGAGCGGAATGAATGATGACGAGTTTTCGCAGACGGTGGTCCCGGCTGTTCAAAACCTCGCCGAATACGTCGAGTTGCTTCCGGCCTCGGCCCAACATCATCATTCGGAAGAGGGCGGCCTTTTCAGACACTCTTTGGAAACGGCGCTCTTTTGCCTGAGATTGGCCCGAACGTCCATTCTGGCCCGCTACGGAACCCACGCCGAAGTGAATTTCTCCAAGAATTATTGGAGCCACGCGGCTTTCTTGGGCGGCCTGTTTCACGATCTCGGCAAGGTGGTTTCTTCCTTTGCCGTTTTCGACGAGAAAACGCACAAACGCTGGAAAGCCACTGAAGAAAGTCTTTGGGAGTGGGGCACGAAAAACAATGTGGAGCGCTACGTTGTCATTGCCCTTCAATCGACCAAAGACGAGGAACTCAATGACCCTTTCGGGTCTTCGGCTGCCAAGAACGCGGTTAGGGCAAAACACCGGGGCGGAGATCCCCATGAAGAATTTACTGCGGCTCTGGCGGACAAACTAATCCCGCCTGCTTACCGTAAATGGCTGCTGACCGTTGAGAATCCGAACCTCTTGGAGGAAATCCAAAGAGCGCTTACTAAAGATTCCATTGAGACGAGTCTGAAGAAGTGTATTCAGGAAGCCGACGGCGCTTCGACCAAGCGCAACGTTTTCCAAAACATCGCTTATCCGGTTTGTGAATCGAGCACCTCGGTCGTTTCGGCATTTCTCAACGGAATTGCCTTTGCCCTGTCCAAGGGTTTTTGGAAGATCAACAAGGTCAACGCCGAAGTTTTTGTGATCGAAGGCAAGTGTTTCATTGATTGGAACCGTGTGGCCTTGAGTTCGCTGTGCGCCTTTTTGGAGAGCAACGGTAAGAAGGTCGGCTTTATTCAGCGCAAGGACGAACTGTCTCAGTGGCTGCTGGACAACGGACTGATCTACGGCAACCCGAAGTACACGCCCAAAGGCGATTACTTCGAGTCACCTTTTTTCACCGTCATGCCCAAGTGTGCGGCAATGCCGACACGCGCCGTGTGGCTCACGCATCCGCCTTTTACGGGATTGGTGTCTTCGATTGAAGGATTTGTGTACGACTGCACGGATGTCGCGCCTGTGGACGCCGACGATCCGCTCTTCACGTCGGCAAGCAGAGGCGCAAAGGCAGAGGGCAGGGCCGAAGAAATCTTCCGCACGGCAGAAGAAATCGAACGCGCAAGGGCCGAGAAAATTCAAAACGAGAAGTACGGCAGAAATCCTTTGGAAAAACTGACGGAAGAAAAACTCGAAAGAACCAAGGAAATCAAGCGCGACAGGGACGCCCGCGTCACAAAGGTTTTCAGTGAATATCACGGAAAAGGATTTTTCGGAGCGGCCAAAAACCTCGTGGACAGAGTTCTGAAGGAGTTCGGCTATTCGCGTTTCTACGACGCCGAAGTCAGAGAAGTCCAAGTACCGGAGAAAATCGAAAGAGAAAAAGACCTGACTCCGGTCAAAAGGCAGCCGCAGGCGCAAAAAAGCACTTCTTCGGAAAACAAGGAAGAGGTGATTATCCAAGGCTTTGAGCCGGACAAAAATCAAAAGGCTCTTCCTCTGTACCGAACTCTGCTTCAGTACCATCCCGAACTCGATACCACCGATCCCATGTTCAATGAGGAAGAAAGAGGATGGAAAACCTATCGGAACTTTCCTCATGTCCCGCTTTTTGTTGAGTCGGAGTTCTGCGAAGAAGAGGAAGAGGAAGAACCCACCGTGTTCCCGGAAACGGATTCGGAGGAAAACGGGGCGGATATGTCCGATTGGAGCTGGGACGATTACAAACCCGGTGAAGATTCATCGGCAGGCGTACCCGGAGAAAATGCAAGCACTGATCTCGGTAACGGGACGGGGAGCGCCGCCAAGAATTTTCCGAAGAATCGGGTCAAACGCAAAAGAATCAATCCTCTGGATAAATCTCCGTCCTTTTCGGACTTTGCCGATAAAACAACGACTCGGTTTCTCTGGCGCTACTACCCGTTTGCCCAACGGCTTTCGGTCTGCGGCAGTCCTCACACGTTAAAGAAACTCAAATTCAAGCCCGAGCAGGAAAAAGACCGCGTATGGCTTTGGTCTTTTGCGTCTCAGGGCAACATTCCGAGTGAAATTTTTCCGCGAAAGATTTTTAAGAAAAGAGATCCGAAGCAGGAAAAATCGCCTGCAGCGGATGTCGGTCCCAGGTCTGTACCGGGAGATAACGGAAACACTTCTTCCGTCGGACAAGCGGATCTTCCCGGCAGAGCCGCAGCTTCTTCGGAAGCGGGCGGCGTATCGCCGTCGGCCTCAGGTCTTCCCGGAGAAATCCGATTTGCTCCGTTTGAAACCGACAGCGCCTTGGTGGTGCATTTCGCAAAATTCTATGAAAAAGCGCTCAAAGCCTATCGAATCGGTGTTGATCGGGGATGTTTCCCGAAGGAATTTAAAAACTCGGAGTTTTATCCGCTCTTTATCGAGCTGGCAACGCTGTTCACGAACCGAGCCGAGTGTGTTGCGGGCGAAGGCTCCGAAATCCTTCCCTTGGTAGAAGTAAACGCGACGAGCGTTCGCGTCAATGCTTGGGTGCTTTTCTGCGGTCGTTTCCGCTCCGTTTACAGAAATCCCGAAACCGACGACGAGGATCCTGCAAACCTGCTGACAGGACGCGTTGAAAAATTCCTGAAGCCCTTTGTTCAGGTGCATCCCAATTCATTCCTTTCGCGCTTCCGGGGAGCAGACGGAAGGGAAGCGGAAGAACCCTTTTCCTCAGACTATTCGGTCGTCTTTACCGACGCGCTCACGGTCAACGCCGTGAACTTTCTGGTGAGGGCCGTGGATATGCCCTCGGCGGACGTTCAGTTGTACTTCAAGAACCTTTACGACGCCACACACGAAAACGAAGCGGACGAAAAGTTCAGAAGCGATCAGAACTTCGGCTTCAGGAACGCACGGACTTCGGAAGAGGTCAATCCGATGGAAACGGGCGTTGAGACACCGACGCAAAATTCCCCGGAAGCTCCCGGAGAACCCGGAAGAGGAGAAAACGCAAACGGACAAACTCAGGGCGCTTCCGAGAGCAGCGGCGACTCACCCGGCCAAAATGCAGAGAACCCGGAAGAAAATACCGGAGAAGGTCAGTCAAACGGAGAAAGTCCGTCCGCCGAAGGGTCCCGGATGAGCGGAAAACCGTCTGATGCAGCCGAAAACGGAGACACTTCCGCCGATAAAGGTGCTTCCGGAGAAAGCTCCGAAGAAAACGGAGAAAGTCATCCTGACTCGGCTCCCGGAGGATCTGGAGAAACCGGAGAATCCGTTGATTCAAACAACAATAAAAATGAAATGAACGATTCGACAGGCAGAAACGGACGGGTTGACGAGGAGACGGGCGAAATATTCCCCGATGCCTCCGACGATGAGTGTCCGTGGGATGAGTCGGGATCCGGGGCATCAGACGCCGGAGAACGGGACGACGAAGCCCGCTTT
>OKXB01001718.1_pt1 | contig 20070 bp, 19 predicted proteins | sample 1601731 | NCBI WGS metagenome assembly OKXB01 (sample SAMN04414077, study PRJEB24778) | human gut metagenome | material: faecal | host: Homo sapiens | reverse complement strand
GAGCGTGATTGCCGGATATCAGGCTGACATTTTTTAAGCAGTAGATGATTAACATACCGAACACTGCTGCTGGCAAGGCTTTGCCTAGATATTGAATATAAGGCGGCGTGGGCTTTTTGGAGGAAAAGACCAAAAAGGGCAGGAAACGCGTAGCCATAGTGCCCAGCACACACATGGCAATGGTGATAATCTGTTGGGTTAATGTCATGCTTGTCATGCGAAGCCACCTGCTTTCTCAATTGGTTTGCGACATAATGTCAGTGAAGCTAAAATTAATACCATGGCAGGAATCATAAAGTCATCGGCGCCAAACAGTACCAGACACAGAATAGAAGCCGCTAAACCAATCAGCGCAGTCCAGTGCTTCTTTTCTTTGAGCCACTGCTCCAAAAAGATAACCACAAACATGGCAGTCATCACAAATTCCAAACCCTGTGTATTAAAAGTGAGCAGAGAGCCCAGCAATCCGCCCAGCGTGGAACCGCTGACCCAGTACAATTGATTTAATAAGGTAACCCAGAACATAAACCAGCCTTTGTCCACATCATCGGGAATTTTAGCGGTGTAGTTGATGGAGAAGCTTTCATCACACATACCAAAAATTAAATAATATTTTTTCTTCATATTTGCTCCTTTTCTAACAATATTAATTAATTTTATTATTCAAAAAAGTTTTTATGCTTTTAAACATAAAAAAAGAACTAAAACCTTAGTTCTTCATTTTGGTGGCTTCAAGTGGAATCGAACCACTGACACGGGGATTTTCAGTCCCCTGCTCTACCAACTGAGCTATGAAGCCAACTACAAAATTATAAAAAAATGGCGACCTGGAACGGGCTCGAACCGTCGACCTCCGCCGTGACAGGGCGGCATTCTAACCAACTGAACTACCAGGCCGTAAAAAGATGGTGGTCGTTATAGGGCTCGAACCTATGACCCCCTGCTTGTAAGGCAGATGCTCTCCCAGCTGAGCTAAACGACCATTTCCTTTTGACATCGACTAGTATACTATGTTTTTTGTCGATTGTCAATACTTTTTCACAAAAAATTAAAATTATTTTCATAAAAATACTCAAAAAACAGCTAAGTCCCTACTCTTGTCCACATTTCAAAATATTTTTTTATCTATAAAATATATAATGCTTGAATAATACACCGAAGTTAATAAGCAAATTACTTCAATGTATTATTCAACATTTTAATATTTACTCCCAAAAGTCAACTGAATATCTTAATTTATAAAATTGTTCTGTTGAAAAGTTCTTAAAGTAGTTTTTCTCTGCACGAATACCTGTACATAAATTGACAACAACAATATATATAAATAATACTTTTAATATTTTATCCAATAAGTGTTTTCCTTCATCTGTTTTATATACATTTCTCAATTCCACAAACGACATAATTCCAGCAATAATAAGCATCCATCCATAATCAATTAAATATCTTTGCAAACTTCCTGCCATCATTATGCTTACTATACATAAAATTAATCCAATAACAGAAAATGTTAATATTGCATAACAAACCTCTTTATTTTCGCTTTTCTTCCATAATTTTCTTAATGAAAAAATAGCAAAACAAATAGGTGTTAAAATAAATAATCCACCAATCATATCTTCAATATAATAATATCCATAAAAAGTCAAAATATTTTTATTAGTTTCAATAAATGGAAAACTACTTGTAAATGATGGCATTCCAAATAAATTACATACAATTCCTGTGCCAATAGTCATAATTCTATTTTTCAAACTTGACATATCATTTACAGTTAATTGATATGATGCTCCAAACTCAAAGATGCTATTAAATCTTATATAATTATAATACATAAGTAAACTGCCAATTAAAATATATGGTACACAAATACTTACAATACTTTTTCCTATATTTCTCTTTTCCTTAAAATTCTTAATAAATATTTTTATAAATACAGGTAAAGCTATTAATGATGCAAATAACATTGTTGGTCTACAGGCAACGGATAAACTTAAAAATAAACTTGATAAAAATATATATTTATATTTTATATCTTTTTCCTTAATTCCCATAAGTAAAAAATTTATTCCAGCAGTTGCAAAAAATAATCCCGAAATAACTGCCAGTTCATAGAATTTTGGTCTTCCATTTAAAATTAAAATTTGTGAGCCAAATAGCAATATAAGCATAGAAAAAATCATAATTTTGAATGGCGTATTTTTAAAATATCTTTCAAATATATTTATTATCAATTCTTTTAATGACCATATTGTAAGTAATGAAAAAATTAATATAGCCATCGATATAAGCATATATTTTCCCGTTAATAAATGATATGGCATAAGTAATATTATTGCTGGCAATATTCCAAAATAGCTATAATATTTTCCATTATAATATGATGCATCCCAAATATAATCTTTCCCTCTCTTTAAAGAATTTTCATCTCTTTGTGTTGTATCATAGGGGTTTTCTAAATTTGTTAATTTTTCACTTGGTTTTTCTTCTAAATATACTTTTCCATTCGAAAGCGAATCAACAAAATCTGTTTCATAATAATCTGTTTCTATTACATTTCTTGAACGTAAATTTATATAGCTTGTTAAAAATACAAATGACATCATAACCAAAAATACAGTAATTAATTGTTTGTAATTTTCTTCATAATATGGTTCTTCAAAAAAATCACATTTTCTTATACAGTATATAAAAAATACTATTAAAAATAAAATTATAAATCTAGCTAAATTAAAGTTAAATGGTATTTTGTTATTTATTGCAATCTTATCAACTTGTACATTTTTCGAATAAATTTTAACTGCTATTTTATTACTTTTTCCTGATAAATAAGTACAAATATATTTGCTATTTTCTAAATTTTGTATATAATTTTTTGATGGTATTTCCCTAAATTCACTTGATGTATCATCAGTATAGAAAAATTTATATTCTACATTTTCTATATTCCCCAAATCCAAATTCAATGTTTTTATTTCATCTGATAAATTATCAATTTCAACATAAGTATAATTATCATTTGTTTCATATTTTGAAAAATCTTCTTGGTTAAACTCTTTTTTATTATTAGAAGATAGCACTCTATATGATTGATAATTAAAAACAAATACTTCTAAAAACAATACCAATATAAGTATTTTCACTATTCCTTTTTTCATCATTATCTCCTACTTTTAAATTAAAAAAATGAGGCAGAACAATTTTTCTACCTCAAACTTGCATTTTATTGTTTTAAAATGTTCTATATTAATTTAATAATTTTAATTCAACATTTTGTGCTTTATATTTATTTGTTTCAGGATCAAGCTTAAATTCTGTTAAAGTACTTTCTAAAGACTCACTATTTTGTTTCAAATCTGTTGTATAATATAAATTTATTTTACTAAATTCAATATTATGTGTAACTAATTCTCTAAATACCTCTGCCATGTGTCTGTCATCTTCACAAACAATAATTAATTGTGGTAAAGACTTAAATCCTGAATCTAATGGTACAAAATTGTCGTAGAAATCTTGATAGAATTTCATTTTATCAACAACTTTTTTCTGCCAATCACTTTCTCTTCTTACAACTTCAAATAAGAATTGAATAGATTTTCCAGATTTAGTAAGTGTAACCGCTCCCCCACTTGGTTTAAATACTTTTCCCATTGTTTTAGCAGTTAAAGCTGGCTTTACAGTATACTTATCAAACACTTTAACCTTTTTCAAATATGCTATTAATACTTGATTTCCTGCTAATCTTTTCTTTATCATAGCAACTGGTTTTGTATTGTCTGATGGTTGCCATTTACATTCTACATCATCTCTTGTATCTAACAAATATTTTCCCATCTTCTCTAGACAATATATCCTATATATTCCCTTTCCTTCATCTGATGTAAAATAATATCTTGTTAAAATTTTAGATTTTACAAGTCCCTCCAATTTGTTATTTAATTTGTCTTGCGATTTAACTTCATATCCCTTGATTTGAAGCATTTGCATTAATTGTCTTGATGTGATAAATTCAAATTCATTTACTAAATATAGAATTGCAAAATGAATGTCTGTGATATGTCCTATATTTATCTTATGAACTACTTGATTCATTGATACATATCCATCTTGACCATCAAAAGTTTTTATCTCGCCTTTTCTAATAGCAAATGGCGATACTTGTGCTTTAATTTGGTTATCTTCTACCATTTCATAACTCCTCCTTTTTTTAAGTTATGTGTCTATTTTATCACTTTTTTATGTGATTGTCTATATTTTTCGTATTAAGATCGTTTTCTTTCGTGAAAAGATCGTTTCTTTTTCCATTGGGACCGTTTCTTTTCGCGAAAAGAAACGGTCCCAATCAGAAATTTTCTACTTCTTTCTTACTCAAATCTCTCCACTCACCCAATTTCAAATCTTTAACATCCAAATTTCCAATTCTGCATCTATGTAAAGCCAAAACTTTTTTTCCAATGGATTCACACATCTTTCTTACTTGCCTATTTTTCCCTTCGTGAATTGTAATTTGAACTCTTGATATTTTCTTTTCTTCATCTATTTTTAAAATCTTAGATTTAGCAGGTTTTGTAATATATCCATCATCTATTTCTACACCATTTTTTAAGTTTTCTATGTCCTCTTTTGTTACAATTCCCTTTAATGTAACATTATAAGTTTTATCAATTTCGTGGCTTGGATGTGTTAGTTTATTAACAAATTCTCCATCATTTGTTAATATTAATGCTCCTGATGTATACATATCTAGTCTTCCAACTGGTACTATTCTCTTATTTACCTTTACTAAATCTAGTACCATATCTCTTCCAAATTGTTCTTTGGCAGTTGTTACATATCCAATTGGTTTGTTTAGTAAAATATATATTTTTTCTTCTTCTAATTTGACAACATTTCCATTATATTTTACCTCATCTTTTTCTGGATTTATTTTTGTTCCAAGTTCAGTTACAACATTTCCATTTACTTCAACTTTTCCCTCTAAAATCAATTCTTCACATTTTCTTCTTGATGCAACACCACATGATGCTAAATATTTTTGTAATCTCATTTCTTCCATTTATTTTTCCTCTTCTAATTCTTTTATAATATTTTTTAAATACTCTGGAATTTCCGCTTCTAAGCTTATTTTTTTACCTGTTATTGGATGATTAAACTCTAACTTCCAAGCATGCAAACATTGTCCACTTACATTCCATTCATTTTTTCCATTTGAGTATACTTCATCACCTATTATTGGATATCCAATGTGTGATAAATGTACTCTTATTTGATGTGTTCTTCCTGTTTCTAGATTTATTTGAAGCAATGTATATTTATTTTTGTATCTTCCTAAAACCTTAAAATGAGTAATTGCTTCTTTTCCATCTTTATCAACATCCATTTTCTTTCTATCTTTTTTGCTTCTTGCAATTGGCATATTTATTGTTGCTTCATTTTCTTTTATAATTCCTCTAACCAATGCAAGATATGTCTTTTTTACTTCGTGATTTTTTAACTGTTCACTTAAAGCAATATGTGCCTTGTCATTTTTAGCTACAATTATTGCTCCTGATGTATCTTTGTCTAATCGGTGCACAATACCTGGTCTTATCTCTCCACCTATTCCAGAAAGAGAATCTTTACATTTGTTCATTACCGCATTTACAAGGGTTCCATCTGGATTTCCATTTGCTGGATGTACTACCATTCCTTTTGGCTTATTAATAACTATAATATCATTATCCTCATAAATTACATTTAATGGAATATCTTGTGCTTTTAAGTTAATCTCTTTTGCTTCTGGCACAAATATTTCAATCTCATCATTTAATTTAAGTTTATATGAATGTTTCGTTTCTTTTCCATTTACTTTTATGTTTTTTTGTTCAATTAATTTTTGCACCATACTTCTTGAAATATCTTCTTGAACCATAGGAATAAAACTATCTATTCTTTTTCCCACATTTTCCTCATTTACTTTTATGTTCACTTTTTCTCTCCTTTTTCTCTTTTAATATTTTCATTGTGTTTTTCGTCAATATTGCAGCTAACCCTATCCACGCAATTAGTACATAAATATACGCAAAATTCAAATAAATTGATTTTCCCAAATCCATAAAAATTATCACATTTTTATTCCATATTCTATCAATTAAATTTCCTATTGCACCAGATATTGCAAGTGTTAAAATTACTTTTGTATCAAGTTTTATAAATGTATTTTCATTTGAAATATAACGTATAATCATAATAACGATTATTATCGTCATAATTATATAATAGCCATTATTACTATTATCACTATTGATATTTATATTCCATCCATTCACATATCCAATAACTTTTGTTACTTGGTCTAAAACTAATGCAATAATAAAAATTATAATTAAAATTTTTCTATCCTTCATCTATTTTTCTCCTTAAATTTGAGCTTTTATTATTTTACTATAAATTAAGTAAAATATCAACCGATACCGTTTACATTATGTATTCTTTGTGATATAATACCCTTAAATTTAATGTAAGGAGTAACTATTATGGACGTTAATATGAATAAAAGTTTGGCTCAAGATAAAGTTTTAATATTATATGTTCTAAGTAATGTAAAAACAGATGTAACAGAAAGTGATATATTTAAAATCATCTCTCCTGTTAATAATATTAATTATTTTTACTTTAAACAAATATTGGCTGACCTCGTTGATTCTAAGCTTGTTCAAACTTACACTAAAGACGAAGATGCTGATGAAAAACAAGTACTTTATAAATTAACTTTTGATGGTCAAAATTCTTTGAATTTAACAATTGATGTTTTACCAGGTTTATTAAAATTAAAAATAGATAATGTTTTAAAAAATGAATTAAATAATATTATAAGTGAGGATTCTATTGTTACTGAATATATACCAGAAAACGAAAATTCTTACACTGTAAAATGTAAAATTGTGGAAAATAATAAAACAATTTTTGAGGTTAGAACCTTCGCAGGTTCAAATGAACACGCAAAGTTTATTGCTGATAATTGGAAGGAAAATGCCTCTGTTATTTATCCTAAAATTTTGGAATTAATTACAGGAAAAGTTGATAATAAATAATTTTTCAATTTTTTGTATAAAATTATGGACAATCTTAAAAAAACTCTTGACAAAGCCTTAAAACTTGAGTATAATAAGTAGCGTTATAGAGAAATGGCGAAGTAGCTCAGTTGGCTAGAGCACGCGGTTCATACCCGCGGTGTCGAGAGTTCGAATCTCCCCTTCGCTACCATCGTTTAAAGCTTATATCCAAAAGATATAAGCTTTTTTGTTAGCTTCTTTAACTATTTTTATTAATCAAGATTTTTATTAGCTTACTAAATTTATAGATACAAATTATTAAGAATTAAAATACTTTGAAATTTTGGCTGGGGTACTGTGATTCGAACACAGGAATGTCGGAGTCAGAGTCCGATGCCTTACCGCTTGGCGATACCCCAATATTTAACTTTTTCAATTATACAAAAAAAGCCTGAATTTTGCAATAGTTTTTACAAAATTCAGCTTGAAACTCAATATAAAATCACTTACAAAATCTATGTTTTCCAATAGTAATCGTCATCGGCCTCGACCAAATCCACTTATTAGTTGCAGTAGATGGATTAAAATAATAAATTGCTCCATAAGAAGGATCCCAACCATTAATAGCATCCTGTGCAGCCTTTTTAGCAGTACTATCAGGAGTCATATTAATTTGTCCATCAGATACTGCATCAAAAGCACCAGATTGATAAATTACGCCTGCAATTGTATTTGGAAAAGAACTGCTTTTTACCCTATTCATAATAACAGCACCAACTGCAACCTGTCCTACATAAGGCTCTCCTCTTGCCTCACCATAAATTGCTTTAGCAACCAAATTAACATTGTTCGAATTACTATTATTAGAACTACTTGATGAAGAATTTCCTGATGAATTCATAATTCCCATAGCTTTAAGAGTTTTATCTCCTGCTATCCCATCAACTGTTAATCCATTTTTTCTTTGAAAATACTTAACCGCTTCTAATGTTTGACTTCCATAAATGCCATCAACATTTCCTTTATAATATCCCCATCTCTTTAACTTTTCTTGTATTTGTCTAACTTCACTTCCTCTTGAGCCATATTTAGATAATGCCTCAACCTCATTATATCTAGAAAATCCAAATACACCTATAATTGCAATTAAACCTAATACAAAAGCAAATACTGCTATTCTATGATTTAAAATTTTCCTTACCATATTTTCCAACCTCTTTTAAATAATTTTTTATTATTTTTATCTAAAAAAGGATTTTTTATACACTGAAAATAGAAAATTTCGGATTGGGATTGTTTTTTTCTGATTTTGGACGGTTCTTTTTCGGAAAAAGAACCGTCCCCAATCAGAAAAAACGTCTCATTAACAATAAGCACAAAGTACAGCTTCGAAGCCAACCTCTAAATCGATTAAGCCAATCTTATATTTATAATCCAAGTCGCACAATTCCTTTAAAATTTTTCTAATTTCACTAGTCTTAAAATAACCTGCTTGCATTTTATATTTATTTACTAAAAAAGTTTGATTTGGCTTTAAATCTAAAGCATAAATTATATCTTTATTATTTTTTAATGCTAATTTTACTAAATATAATTTTTTAAAATGTCCATATAAAGTTATCAAAATCTTTTGAACAGGTTCTTTGGCTAAAATTAAATTCCTTAAAACATCTATTGCAACTTTCGTATTTTTCTTTCCTAAACTGTCTGTCAAATCAAAAATAATACTTTCTATTTTCTTTATTGACAATTTATCAATATCATCTTTTGTAATAGTTCCGCCTTGTCCTACATACTCTATTAATTTTCTTATTTCATTAATTAAATCTTGCATATCTGTTCCGCAACATTCTATAAAATAACTAAGTGTAGGAGCATCAATATTTACCTTATATGCATTTGTAATCGCTTTTATTCTTGCTTGAATTTGAGCAGGTTTTTGATATTCAAAATTGCATACCACTCCATTTTTATTTATAAATTCTAGCAGGTCTCCCTTTTCAGCCTCTTCTTCAACAAATATAAGAATAATAGAATCTTTTATATATTCAAAATTTGATTGTAAATAATCTAACAATTTTGTTTTCATACTTTGGTCATCTTTTTTGGCTTTTTTTCTTCCCTCTTTTTTGAATAAGCCTGTATTTTTGGCAACTATAAGCTTTTTATCAAATCCAAAACTTGGAGTTTCTAAATCTGAAATTATTTCTCCGAAGATTAGTATCATCAATTGTTATGTAATTTATTCCTTTTAAGCATTCACCAAATAAGTTCTTGATTTTTTTTAGTGAATTTTCTAACAAGAATTTTTCTTCTCCATATAGTAAATATAATGATGAAAGTTTTTCATTTTTTAGCTCTTTTTCTAATTCTTCTATTTTCAAATCTTTACCTCCTCGCTATGCTTTGCACATTGGCACAAAAAGAACCGGTCCCAATGTGCCAATATGCTAACGTGCCTACCCGAAAATAATCCTAAAAACTTCAGCCACGCTCCATCCTTGAGCAAAGGCACCCTTAGGTAAATAAGGTGATTTTGAATCATACAATTCCGAAATAGAACCAATACATCCAGATTCATTCATTTCCTTTCTGAATGTTTTCTCTGTTCTCTTCTTAAACTCATCAATTTTTGTAGCCACAGCTTTCTTCTTTTCTTTATCTTTCTCAAATGCTTTCATATTTCTTAAACTGTTGTAATACAATCCTAAAAGCCAAGGCCAAGTAATTCCTTGATGATAGCTTGCATCTCTTCTAAATCCATCACCTTCATATATATCAACATAGTTTTTCTCACCTTTTGCTAATGTTTTTAGACCATAATTATTTAATAATTTTTTCTCTACAACATTTATAATATTTTCAGCTATTTCTGATGATGGATCTACTACAGGGTATGTTAAAGCTAAACTAAATAATTGATTTGGTCTTATTTTTCCATCTCCAATAACATCATATAAGCATTTTCTTCTTCCATTATAGAATTTTTTATTAAATGATTCTTTACATTCTTCTGCCATTTGGCTATATTTTTTGCTTAAAATTCTTTTTCCTAATTTCTCGTATTTTTTGCTCAATACTTCCATTATTTTTAAAGCATTATACCATAAAGCATTTATTTCAACTACTTTTCCATTTCTTGGTGTAAATGCAAAGTCTCCATATTTAGCATCCATCCATGTATTTTGAGTGTTCTCTGTACCTGATGAAATTAATCCATCATCTTCTAAGTGTATATTGTTATTATCAAAATCTATTCCTTTTGAGTAATTTTCTATTATTAATTTTAGTTTTGGATATATATTTTCTTTTATAAATTTATCATCATTTGTATATTCTAAGTATTTTTGTACTTGTTCAAATAATAATAAACTGCTATCTGCACTATTATATAAAGGACTGTTATCTACTTCTGAATATCCATTTGGCAATAATCCATATTTAATATCACGAGTACATGTAAGTAACACATCTTTTGCAATTTCATATCTTTTTGGTATTAACGTTAATCCCTCAAATGATATTAAAGCATCTCTTCCCCAATCCAAAAACCAAGGATATCCTGCAATTAATGTATGTAGACCAAATGTAGGCCTATATACAACAAAGTTGTCTGCTGCTAATAAATATGCTCTTACCAATTCATCTTTTTCCATTTCCTCTTTTGTCTTGTTTTCTTTTCCATTATCAATTAATAAAGATTCATTATAAATAGTATTTATTCTTACAATTTCATTATTTATTAATGCTTTCGCATCTAGTTCATCTATATTTTCTTCCATTGAACAAATAAATGAAATGTCTTTTTCCTCATTTGGTTCTATATTAATTTCAAAAACACCACTAACAATATGATTTTCTTCTGGATAAAATCCTCTTTTTTCTTCTTCTATATAAAACATATTGTAAAATATATTATTTATATGCTGTGTATAGTTTCCTTCTGATGTTTTCATATATACAGGATGTGATATATTTTTATCTATAACTAATTTTATTTTATTTGATTTTACCTCTTGTGTAATTTCAAAATTATGATTTGTATTCATACTATGGAAATCTCTAAAATTAAATATTGGTGCCAATTCTAATTTCGCTTTAGAATTTCCATTTCTTATTTTGTAATATACTTCAACCGTATTTTTTCCATATTGCATACATATTGCCTTTGTAATTTCAGTATCTTCTACTTTATACTTAAATACTGGCAAAATATCTTTACTAAAAGATTCTAAATAGTTAAATCCCTGTGATATATAATTTCTACATACATTTGTATATAAGTCATGTTTTCTTCCATCTAGAACAATACTTTCATCTAATTTTGATAAAATTAAATATCTTCTTGCAGGTGCAGAAAGTGGACTAACTAAAAGTCCATGATATTTTCTAGTATTTGCACCTATTATAGTAGATGATGAGTATCCTCCTATACCATTTGTTATTATCCATTCTTTTTTTAGTCCATTATCTAATCCTAAGTCTTTTTTTTCAAATTTCATTAGTGTATCCTCCAATTATTAATCCAATTATTTTCCTTTATTAAATTTTTCAATTTTCTCTTTTCTTATTTCATCATAGTCTTTTGGTCTTGAAACTTCTTTATGTTCTTTACTGTCTATATAAGCTTTCATAATTTCTTCTTTTTGTTTAAGCATTTGCCTAATTTTCTCTTGATCTTCTATTTTTTTAGGCTCTGTTTGCTTTTTTATCATTCTTGCTTTTTTTCTCTTTTCTGCTTTTTCATCTGCATGTTTTATAGATTCTATTCTATCACTATATTTGCTTGCAAATTTACTTTTTGATTTGCTTTTTGGCTTTTTGCTATCATTTTTCTTGTTTTTATTTTGACGAATCATTTCTTTTTTTATTTCTTTATCCATTTGAAGTTTTGAATTCATCATTAAATATTCTGGCTCATTTTGTCTATCTTTAAATTTCAAATCATCACATATTATTTTGATTAGAGTATCTGCTATAAGCATACTATTATGTCTTACAAAATCATCTTTTATAACAGACATATCTTCTTTTATAAATTTTATTCTTTTATCTTTTATATCAGATAAATCTTGTTCTACAAGTTCTGCTCCATCTAAATTGTATTTTTTTATGTATTCTGGAATAACCTCTCCTGTATCATATAAACAATAATCTATTAATCCCTCTCCACAATGCTCTACAATTGCATTTATATGGTCTGCAACTGAGTAATTGTCTGTTAGTCCTGGTTCTGTCATTATGTTACATACATATAATTTTACTGCTTTTGACTCTCTTATTGCTCTTGAAACTCCATTTACTAATAGATTTGGAATTACATTTGTATATAAACTTCCAGGTCCTATAATTATTCCATCTGCTTCTCTTATTGCTTCTATTACCTCTGGAAGGGCTTTACAGTTTGTTGGGTTTAAGTATACTCTATTTATTTTTGTTAATTTATCATAAACTGTTTCTGCAATTTTTGATTTTTCTTCTATTAAATATCCATTTTCAAGTTCTGCACAAATTTTCATTTTATCTTTTGTTACAGGAAGTACTTTTCCACAAATTTTAAATATTTCGTTACTATCTTTTATTGCATCTGCTGAGCTTTTTGAAATATCATCCATTGCAGCAAAATATAAATCTGAAAATGAAACTCCGTTTAGTGCTCCTTCTTTAAATTTGTAACTTAATAAATCTTTCATTTTACTGTTATCATCAAGTGCAAGTGAGCTTATTCCATTTTTTATATCTTCTAGTTGTCTATATAACATTGTTTCATTATTTTCGCCAAAATTTTCTCCATAATCTGATACTGTAACTACCGCTGTTATATTACTTGTATGTTTTTTTAGTCCTTCTAGGGTATTATTTAATCCGCTTCCTCCACCTATTACAACTATTTTTGGTCCTTGGTTATAAACTGTTTTGTTGAAAATAAGTGAATTTACATTTACTTTTTCATCTTTATCTAGTCTATAATCTGTTGCCTCTATAAATAATTCCATATTTCTTTTATTTATAAAAACTAGTCCTAAAACTACACAAGTAAATCCTATAACAAAATATGCAATTATTTTTGCTGCTTGCCCAAATGAAATTGCCTCTTCTGATACAATCATATTTGCCATTCCAAATGAGCTAAAAACTATTCCTACAAGTATTAGCATTATCCAACGCTTCATTTTTGAGCTATCTTTAAACCAATAAAATATTCCTTTCATTACTATTCTTCACCTACTATTCTAATTTCCTCTTTTATTTTTATCCCATATTTTTCATTTACTTTTTCCTTTATGTATTTTATTAAATCAATTACATCTTTTGCTGTTGCATTATCACTATTTATTACAAATCCTGCGTGTTTTTCAGATACTTTTGCTCCTCCAATTTGGAAGCCTTTTAGTCCACATTCATCAATTAGTTTTGCTGTAATTACTCCTTCTTGTCTTTTAAATGTGCTTCCTGCTGATGGATATTCTATAGGTTGTTTTTCTTTTCTGCTTGATAAATATTCATCCATTTTTTTCTTTATTTCTTCTTTTTTTCCATATTCTAGTCTTAGTTTTGTTTCTAAAATGATGTAGTCTTTTTTGTTAAATACACTTGACCTATATTCAAATTCTTGCTCTTGGTTTGATAGTTCAAATATTTCTCCATCATAATCCATACACTTAGTTGAAATATTTATGTCTTTTATTTCTTTTCCATAAGCTCCTGCATTCATAAATATTGCTCCGCCAATTGTTCCTGGAATTCCTGATAATTCTTCAAATCCTGATAGATCTTCATTCATTAATTTAATTCCAAGTGCCATTGTTTTGTAGCCACTTCCAACTGTTATTTCTGCATATTTTTCTTTTCTTTCTATTTCTAATTTTTGTATATCTATTTTTATTACTAACCCTCTTATTCCTTTATCTAGTACTAGTAAATTGCTTCCATTTCCTATTATTGTTATTTTTAAGTTTTTGTCTTTGGCATATTTTATTGCTTCTTTTAATTCTTCTTCGTTTGTTACTTTTACAAATTGGTCTGCTGTTCCACCAATTTTGAATGATGTATGCTTTTTCATAGGCTCATCAAATATTATTTTTTCTTCTATATTTGTGTTTGTTTTTAACATTTGCTTTGCCTCCTTTTTTCTATAATATATTATCATTTTTTTGGAATATTTACAAGGGAATCATTATTTTTTCGTTATTATACCATAGATATAATTTTTTTTCATTACTTTATGTACATTTTTTTTATATATAATATGTAAATTGTACCAAAAAGACCCGGTCCTTTTGATACACCGTTCTTTCAAGTTATGTAAACCATTTTGTTGCATTTTTCCCCATAATATGCTATAATAAAGATGTTGCAAAAATAACATTCTTTAAAGGAGGAATACTTATGTGGCAATTTTGGTTAATTATTTCAGGAATATGCTTAATAATAGAATCATTTACATTAGGATTTTTCGTATTTTGGTTCTCAATTGGAGCATTACTTGCATTAATAGTTAGTTTATTTACAACAAATATTGTTATTCAATCTGTTGTATTTGTAGTATCTTCAACAATATTACTTTTACTTACCAAGCCACTAATAAAAAAATTTGTAAAAACTCCTAAAACAAAACCTACAAATGTATATAGCATAATAGGAAAAGAAGGTATTGTACTAGAAAGCATTGATAACTTAAATTCTACTGGAAAAGTCAAGGTAAATGGAGAACTTTGGTCAGCAATTTCAGATAGCAATATAGAAAAAGGAGAAACAATAAAAGTTCTAAGTGTAAATGGAGTAAAGTTAAAAGTAGAAAAAGTAAATGAAGTATCAAATGCTAAATAAAATATGATATTAGTTTTTTTATATATAAATTTTTTTAAGGAGGTATTACTATGGCTTTTTTAATAGTTATATTAGTAATCATCGCAATTATTGCATTCAAATCAATAAAGGTAGTAAATCAATCTGAAGTGTATATTATAGAAAGACTTGGTAAATATTACAAAACAGCAGAAGCTGGTCTTACACTTATATTACCATTTATTGATAGAGTAAGTTCAGTTGTTCTTTTAAAGGAACTTACTATGGACATCCCACCACAAGGGGTTATCACTAAAGATAATGTTACAATCAATATAGATACAGTTGTGTTCTATCAAATAACTGACCCAGAAAAATCAGTTTATGAGATAGCAAACCTAAAAAAAGGTATTGAATACCTAGCAATTACAACAATTCGTGATATTGTTGGTAAAATGGACTTAGATGAGACATTTGGTTCACGTGACAATATCAACTTCCAACTTCGTTCTATCTTAGATGAAGCTACAGATAAATGGGGTTGTAAAATTAACAGGGTTGAAATAAAAGATATTAACCCACCAGCTGATATTAGAGATGCAATGGAAAAACAAATGAACGCAGAACGTAACAAGAGAGCTTTAATTCTTGAAGCTGAAGCTCAAAAACAATCTGACATTACAGTTGCACAAGGTAAAAAAGAAGCTGCTATCTTAGAGGCAGAGGCTGAAAGCGAAGCTAAAATAAGAAGAGCCGCTGGTGAAGCTAAAGCCATTAAAGAAGTTGCAGAAGCTAAGGCTAAAGAAATTGCAATGGTTTATTCTGCTATCAAAGATGCCAATCCAGATGATAAATTAGTTCAATTAAAATCATTAGAGGCATTAAAAGAAGTTGCAAATGGTGATGCAAATAAAATCTTTATTCCTTTTGAAGCTACATCTGCTTTAAGCAGTTTAGGTGCTATAACAGATGTTATGAAAAATGAAAAGGAAGATAAAAAAACTACTAAAAAATAAAATAAAATTTGAGGTGGATTCTAAATTTTAAAATGAATCCACCTCTTTTTATATTTTAATATCTTCTATAACAACCTCTTATCCACCCTGTTCTCCCACAATTAGCTTGGTTGGGTATAACATTTCCACTTACAGTCACTCCGGTTATTTTGAGTTGCTATGTCATTATTATTTACGCATCCACAACTGTTTTCGTTATTATTGTTGTCTGCCGTTCCTAGGCAATCACTATTTATTGTTAATAAATTTTGGCTATTTCCATTATTACATCTGCAACTAATTTTTAGTAAATCATTATTTTCATTATAGCACCCGCAACTACTTTCACGTTCTCTGTTTCTACTTCTTCCACTACTTCTACCTTGACTTTCATCACAATTAAATAATCGATTTTTAATAAGACTTATTATTCTAACAATCCAAGCAGTTAAAAACGCAATTATTGTATATATAATTACAGCAATTAAGCCTTCTGCTAAATTTGTTATAACTCCAGCAGCATATAACGAAAATAAAATAATTAAATATATTGCAAAAAAAGTTATCGCAACCAAAATTTGGCATTTTAAGACCTTTTGAAATACAATAGCAAGAAGAATTGTAGCTAATGGCAGAGCAAAAAAAATAAGCAAATTCATAATACATATCTCCTTTTGTTTTTTTATATATATTATGAATTTTGCTTAAAAAAAGTTACTTTTAATTATACTCTACTTTTACTAAAAATAGTCCATAAGGTGGTAAGGTTTTACCTGCATTCTCCCTTTTGCCTTCATTTATTATTTTTGTTATATCCTCTGGTTTTATTTTTCCTAATCCTACTTCTATTAGCGTTCCAGAAATAATTCTAACCATATTATATAAAAAGCCATTACCTGTAAGTTCTATACAAATTCTTGTATCTTCTCTTTTATATACCTTTGCCTCATATATTGTTCTTACACTACTTTTACTGCTTGTTCCACTTGCCTTAAAAGCTTTAAAATCATGCTCTCCCTCAAAATATTTAGCAGCTTCTTGCATTTTTTCTATGTTTAGTTTTTGTGGAATGTGACACTCTAAATTTCTGTATAATGCTGATGAAAATTCTGAGTTATTTATAACATATCTATAGGTCTTTCTTTTGCAACTTAGTCTACTATGAAACCTTTCGTCGACTTCTTCTGCATTTATAATTCTAATTGTCTTTTTTAATTTAGTATTTAATGCAACTGGTATTTTTTCTATAGGGATTTTTGAGTTTGTTTTAAAGTTGGCAACTTGTCCTATTGCGTGAACTCCGGCATCTGTTCTTCCTGAGGCATTTAATTCTGTAACTTCTCCTGTTACTGCTTCTATTGCTTTTTCTATTGTACCTTGGATATTTAGCTTATCTGGTTGTTTTTGCCAACCATTGAAATCTTTGCCATCATATTCTATTGTTAATTTTATATTTCTCATTCTTTTTCTTTTACCTTTTTTATTTTCTCTTTTAACTTCTCCCAATTATTACTTGAAACATTTTCATTTTCTGGGAATCTTTTTGTTACAATGTTGCTAATCAAAATCTTCTTCAAAACATCTTCTCTAACATCTGCAATTAAAGTTCCATCTTTAGCAACAGATATTTTTCCAGTTTCCTCTGAAACCACAACAGCAATTGCATCAGATTCTTTAGAAATTCCAATAGCTGCCCTATGTCTTGTTCCAAGCTCTTTTGCAATATCGGCATCACTCGCTAAAGGAAGCATACAAGCTGCTGCTGCAATTCTATTATCACTTATTACAACTGCTCCGTCGTGTAATGGAGTATTTGGAACAAGTACATTTATTTGCCACAAAGTGGATTGAGAAATTCAGAGATCGGAGAATCAGCTACATAGAGTTGGTTGACCATTACCTGGCAGATGATTGTCGGGCACTGGGATTCCAGATGGATTGCGGCAATGCTTTTTCCGAGAAATACGGCAAGGCAGCAAGCGATTGCGACGAGTTAAATCGTATAATTGATGACGTCACTGATATCGAACTGCTTGGATCCGCAATCTATTCCCAGTGGCGATATTTTAACCATTGGGCATATGATGCCACAGACATCTTGAAGCCCGAAAATCGTGCATGGTTTATTCTGGCATTGAGCCGCCTTGCCCTGCTTTCCGGTGAGAATCCCTTCCTGTTCAAAGGCGAGCTTAGAAAGATTCGGCTTGTTTCCAATCGGATTGGTTATGGGCCTTGCCCGGAACCGGACGAAGAAGTTGAACAGCACATAACCATCAATTCAGAAGGACAAGTATGGTTTTCTTCGTATGTTTTCGGACAGCACAGAGATGGTCGATATAAAAAAGCTCACAGTCAGAATCTGCGGATTGATAAAGCGGTTGCCGACAAAATCTTTTCTGCGTTTGCAGAGTATTTCAGCAATGGGTACGATGAAGTTTTTGCAACGGATATTGGAAACTGGAATATGGAGCTGACCAATACCGCAGGAAAGGTCTATCGGTTCAGCGGTTCGTTATGCTCTTCTTTTGAAGTGGACGGAATTGACCTGTCAGATCTGCTTCGTGACAGCTTGAAAATGCCTGATTTGTATGCCTTTGATGGGAATAATAAGCCTGATATGGTGAATCGAATCGAAGTAAACTATCATCGAATCACAAAGATCAAGCCAGAAGTTCCTGTTTCAGAACACGCAGAATGCGCTGTCTGGGATTATACAGAGTCTTTAATTGTGGACAGGGAGAGCGAAAGTATTGAACACATTCAGAATATCGGTTCTGGGTGCTCTGTAAGCAGAAAATACAAAGTTGAGGGCGGGGTTGAAAGCCTTCTTGAAGATATGGATGCGAAAAGCATCTTTGACCATATAGAAGGAAACCCGGAGAATGTAGTGGTTGATCCGCTTGAAACCATAGACTACACCATTAAGGTTATTTCTCAAAAGGGCAATGAAAAGCTCATTCAAGGAACCTACGATAAAAAGGGGCTTCCGGACGATTGGGCGGAGTTTATGGAATCCGTCTTTGAATTTATGTCTTTCTACGGGTGGGGGGAAATTATGAACCCATCTGTGTATGGGAAGGTACGGCGCTGTGACAGCGATATGATCTATTGCAGCGTGGAATTTGAAGATGGGTGTAAGAGCTACTATTATATTTCGGATGACGATTCTGTTCAGGTGGGCGATTTCGTGATCGTTCCTGCTGGCAAAGATAATCACGAAGCAGTAGTTGAAGTCGTAAAGAAAGAATACTTTGCAGAGGAAAACGTGCCTTTGCCGATGGGAAAAACAAAGCATATTATCAGAAAATGTACGGAAAATGATTTAGGCCTTCCAGACAATGAATCTATTTAGCCCAATTGCGTATCCAGCCAGCATTATTTTTACCTCAAAACAGGCAGGTCCCTTATGGCCTGCCTGTTTTGAGAATATTTGTATTTCCTTATTTCTCCCCAAGGCGAAGGTACACTTCACCATCTTGATCGATCTCAATGTGCATGGGCTTGATGTAGCGGGCATAGAACTGGTCCTTTTCACCGGCGGCCATGTCAGCCCGGGTCACTTCGTAGACCTCTCTGAGGATCTCCCGGATGTTGAAGTTCACCTCTTCCTCCAGGCGCTGACGCAACTCCTTCAACAGGGCTCGTTCCTTGATCTGGTTGCTGTTGCCGGTGCAGAAATCGTCCAGATAGCAGTAGGTAATGCCCGCATCCTCCAAGGTGTGCCGAATGGCACCGCTGACCTTTTCTTCCTCCACAAGAACCAGGAACCGCGCCTCTTCCAGCGTGGGGATCAGGCCCCAGTAATCGGAATCGGAGGAGGCCAGGATGAAGGAATCGATCTGATTCTGATAGAACTCCTTGCACACCCCCACGGAAAGCCGAATATCCAGGAAGGATTTCTCCTCCTTCACCCGCTGCAGCAAGATCCGCTCCACCGGAATCTCGGTGAACTCGTTCAAGACCTCCCAGGCGGAGCTGGCGTGGACATCGTCAAAGAGGATGATCCTGCTGATCTTGCTCAACAGTGCATTCTGATCCAGGTTGTTGAGCATGGCATAGAGCTTGTAGGGATCGGAGTTTTCGCAGTCCACCACGATTGCCGCCTGCTGAGCCTGATTCAGGAAGGCATAGATGCCGTCCTTGGCAATATTCCCGGCATCGGTGACCTTGCTCATGTCCTGGAAACAGTCCTCGTTTTCTTCGTACAGAAGGCTCACAAACTTTTTGTCGTTAAACAGGATGTTGCCCTGGCC
>OKXB01001682.1_pt1 | contig 20386 bp, 18 predicted proteins | sample 1601731 | NCBI WGS metagenome assembly OKXB01 (sample SAMN04414077, study PRJEB24778) | human gut metagenome | material: faecal | host: Homo sapiens | reverse complement strand
CAGGACTGAATTCCACCGACCCGTGGGAAAGTGGAATTTAAAATTTCATTTTAGTCAGTGTCTTAATTTATGAGACCATTATGGACACTCTCCCTTTTCTGTGTTATAATAATGTGGAATTTGTATATTTACAGATAGAAAAGAGGAGTTTATGTTTCATTATTTTTTACAGTTGAATTTTGCGACGATTTTAATATCCTTTTTTATGTTGATTTTCGTCAATGTAAATCCTGTATTTCAGAGAAAAGTAATTCGGTTGTTTTCCATTGCGATAAGCTCAGTACTGTGTCTGGTTATCGTTGACAGTATAGAATACTGGTGTGCGACACTTCCGTATCCGACAATGCTGCGTGTGGCAGTATCTATTATTGGGTATGCGCTTAGACCAATCAATATATGCTTTGTGATCATTCTTTCCTGTGGAAACAGAGTGTCGCAAAAGTTTAAGAAATTTATTGCGCTTCCGGGAATTCTGAATACGTTGATCGCTTCCACTGCGTTATTTTCAGGTGTTTGTTTTTTCTACTCGGATAAGAATGAATTTGTGCGGGGGCCGCTTGGATATTCGGCATTTGCTGCCTCCGGTTTTTATTTAATTCTGTTAGTTATCCTGACTAATAAGTTATATAAGACGGAGCATACATACGAATCGCTGATCGCAATTTTCATTGCGGTGACGAACACGATAGCTGCCATTCTGGAGGCGTTTTTCCATTATGACGGACTCATCAATACCACCGGAGCTGTGAGTATTGCATTTTATTATATGTATTTGACGGCACAGCAGTTCAAGCGGGATCCACTTACGCATGCGCTCAACCGTCGGTGTTTTTATCTGGATGCGGATCATTTGATGGAGAGCAAATGTCTGACAGCGGTAATTTCCATTGATTTAAATGATCTGAAGAGGCTCAATGACGAGAATGGCCATGCGGCCGGGGATACGGCTTTGTGTACGATTGTAGCGTGCATTCAAAATATACTGCCGAGGGGATGCCACCTGTATCGAACCGGTGGTGATGAGTTTATGATCTTATGTTCACGGGTTTCAAAAGATGATGTCCCTGCTCTGGTCGATCATATGCGGAGGGAGCTTTCTAAGACTCTTTATTGCTGCGCCATTGGTTTTGCCACGCCGGATGCAGACGAGGATTTTGAACATATATGTTCTATTGCAGATGCAGCCATGTATGCAAATAAAAAACAATTAAAAGGCGAAGATACGATTCGCTAGTAATTAAAGTAGCAGAAGATAGATACCTTAAATGATTGTTACTTGGATATTACCGGAGTACTCAAGCAATCCATTCGAGCATTGTATCGCATTAGGCGATTCTAGCCTGATAGAGAGCTTCCTCAGCATCATATTCACACAGATAAATCAGCTCACTCTTCAAAGTGTTGAAATATCTCTCCATGGTGCGTTATCATAGGGACATCCTGCTTTACTCATGCCTTGTGTCACATGAACCAATTCGCAAAATTCTACGAATGCTTTCTTCGATCATGCTATCGTTTATGTGGTTACGCAAAATGGTGTGATGGCTAAAATAAAGGTGAAGGTGAGGAAACAGATAATAATTTTTTAGAAAATATAGTGACTAGGTGCAGGTTTTCTGCACCTTTTTTGTTTTTTAAACCGACCAAATGTGATACTATTTTATCTAATAGTTGTAGTACTTAATTTCAAGGCTTTGGAAGAAAGGAATAACCCCATGGATACGAAACTTGTGATACAAGCGAAAAAGCATGACAAAGAGGCCTTTGTGAAACTGATTGAGGATAATCAAGCAAGTATGTATAAAGCCGCCATTGCCATTTTGCAAAATGACGAGGATGCTGCGGACGCGATACAGGAAACGATTCTTATCTGCTGGGAAAAGATTGGTTCTCTGCGACACGCCGGATATTTTAAAACGTGGCTGATGCGCATTTTAATTCATCAATGTTATGCGATTTATAATCAAAAGAAAAGAATGATTACAGCGGAAAAATTTCCGGATATCGAGGATCAATCTGAAGGATACGGAGAGATCGAGTGGCAGGAAATGTTACGTTATTTGAATGAAAAGCAGCGGATTGTTGTGGAACTTTATTATGGGCAGCAGTTTAAGGTGCGGGAAATTGCGGAGGCACTGCAGATTGGACAAAGTGCAGTAAAAAGCAGGCTGCAGTCGGCAAGGAAAGCACTGAAAAAATATTATGATATTGGAAAAGAAAAACTGGCAGCCACGGCAGTGGTGCTTGTCATAATAGGTGGAGGTGTGTTGGCGGTGAATCCGTCCTTGGCGGCAAAACTTCCGCTGATTGGAAGCATCTTTCAGCAGGTAGAGAAAGAGGCGGTTTACTCCGGTGAATATAAAAATTCGGAGCAGATCAAACCGGAAGAAACAAGTTGTTTAAGCGCGGAAAATCAAGGAATTAAACTGACGGCATCGGAAGTTTACTGTGATGGATTTTCGGTGTATGTGACGATGCAGATGCAGTCGGAGCAAATTGATTTTTCCAAGGAAACAAAACGAATCTGCGTCAAAACCAGATATGGATTTCAGAAGCAAATAACGCAGGAAGATTCGGATATTCTGATCGATGGGAAATGCGTCGATAAGCATACGTTTATCGGAATGATGAAATTTGATAAAACGGATGTTATTAAAGAAGATGGAAAACTCAGTATACAAATTTTGACAATTTATTTTCGGGAGGAATCGCTCTCCGGCAGGTGGGATTTTGAAATTCCATACACGGTTTATGAAGAGGGAAGCCGGGAGATTGCGGTCAATAAAAAATTAAGCAGTCATTTGATGATAAAAAATGTATTTATATCGCCGTACCAGATTGTGGTATTTACAAAAGAGACCGGGGGCGTGCACAGCCAGATTGCGCTATTTGACCAGAATGGAAAGAAGATTTCTTTTGAAGAAATTGGGGACAAAGAAGGGCGATGGGAGCGGAAATTGTATGCAAGGAATGGACGCGTGATAACGAAACTGTATGGTTATGTTACGACGGAAGATAGTATTGCCTTGTATAAGGCGAAAACGAGAAAAGAGGCAAAAAGGTTGTCTACGTATCAGTTTTCTGTGGATGTTTTGTAAGGAGGAAAAAGATGAAGAAAAAAATAGGCATGGTAGTTTTTGTGCTCATAATTATAAATGTTCTAGCTGTTATTTTACTTATGATGCATAAAGAGACTACAAAAGTAGAAAAACCAGATACTGCAAGTAAGCAGGAAATGGTAAAAAATGAGGGCAAAGCATATGCAAGCCACTATCAGCTGCAAGTATCACTGGATACTCAAAATAAAGTCCTTTCCGGAACTGTTTGTGCAATACTTAAAAATGCAACAGACGAGGATTTGGAAAAGATTTGTGTGCGGAACTGGGCGGCAGCCATATTAAAAGGGAAAAAGTTTAAAACGGAGATCAGTTCGGCAAAAATTGGGAAAGAAAATTTGCAGATTGATAAAAAAGAGGACGCGTCTATTGTCTATTTATCTGCTGCAAACCGAATAATAGCGCCGGCTCGCAGTAATGTAAAAGTGGAAATTTCATTCCGGACGGAGATCCCAAAACAGAAAAATCGTTTTGGTTATGTCCTTTTTGATGGACACGAAATGTATCAACTTTCATTTTGCTTTCCAAGCATCTCGTTATACCAAAACGGACAATGGAATGAAAATCCATATATGGGAGACAACGATGAAACGTATGTCAATGAGGCAGCAGATTATGATGTTACATTTTTGCATCCGAAAAACTATACCGTTGCGGCTGCCGGGACGGAGCATTCTATGCAAGACGGAACGAGGATTACCGGCAAAAATCTGAGAGAATTTGCAGCGGTTGTGTCGGATGACTTTTGTCGTTTGGATGCCAATGAGGGGAAAACCACCATTTCCATCCTGGCTCCTGATTATAAGAAAAATCAGAAGTATTACAAATATTCTCTGCAGCTTGCCAAAGAAGCGGTCCGTGTTTTTTCGGAAAAAATAGGAGAGTACCCATTTACGGAATTGAAAATTGTGCATTGTTTCTTTGATGGCGCAATGGAATATCCGGGGCTTTGCATGATCGGCATGCCGGATGTGAAAGAATTTCGCAATATTGATAAAAATTCTTTTGGAAAATTGGAATCACATGTGCCGCATGAAATCGCCCACCAGTGGTTTTATGCGGCAATCGGCAATGATTCTTATAAGGAACCGTGGCTCGACGAAGGCTTTAGTGAGTTTTGCGAAGATATTTTATTTCCCTATTTTGCCAATAAAAAACTGCAGAAAACGTTGTGGGGAAATAAATACAATTCCCGTAAAGACATGGATAAATGGTTCCGGAAAATCGTTATTCCTCAGTCCATGCGAACCAAACCGATCAATCGGAAAGTAAGTGATTATCAGGAAACATCGGATGAATATTCGACCTGTGTTTATGAGGGCGGCAAACTATTTTTGTATGAATTGTGGAAGGCGATGGGCGATAAAACATTTTTTGAAATGCTGCAAAAATATTATCAGACGTATCAGTTCCGGCTTGCGACGACAGAGGATTTTTTAATCATGGTTCGGGCAGTTGGAAAGGATGAGAAAGTGGAGCAGATTATTGAGCGTTATGTGGAGTAAATGCTGATTGCAGAATAGGAAATTGTGTGATATTCTTGCTTGAAAAAGGAGAAAATCATGAAGAAACAATTGGAATTAATCGAAGAGTATTTATATTATGGGAGAAAGCAGCGAAAATTAGATGAAAAAACGATCTGCGCGTATCGCATTGATTTGAAGCAGTTTTCAGAGTTTAACGGACAGGAAGAATTGGTGATGTCAAGAGAGGCAATCCGGAAATATATCCTGCATTTGCATGATGTTTATAAGCAAAAGACAGTAAAGCGGAAGATTGCAAGTTTGAAAGCATTTTACTCGTATTTAGAGGAAGAAGAGATTATAGAAGACAGCCCAATCCGAAAGGTGCGGACGGAATTTCGTGAGGAGAAAGTTTTGCCGCGTACGATCTCTTATTCTACTTTGGAAACACTGCTCAGCTATATGTATTCTTTAAAATTACAGACAAAAAATACGGAAAGCAGAACAAAGCTGTTAAATCGCGATATTGCGGTGGTTGAAACACTTTTTGCAACGGGAATACGGATTTCGGAACTATGCAATTTACCGCAGAAAAATATTGATCTGGAGCAAGGAATATTTTGTATAAAGGGCAAGGGAAACAAGGAGCGGTATCTTCAAATAGGAACCGTTCAAGTAATAAAGCAATTGCAGGAATATAATAATCAATGGAAGGATGAACTGAGCCAGACAGAGTTTTTCTTCCTCAATCGTTATGGGGAGCGATATTCAGAACAATCAGCCCGTCGTATGGTCAGACGCTATGCAGAGCACGCAATGATTGATCTTCATGTTACACCCCATATGTTTCGCCATGCATTTGCAACACTGCTTTTAGAGGAAGAAGTGGACATTCGTTTTATCCAAAAAATGTTAGGCCACGCTTCCATTACGACAACGCAGATTTATGCGGAAGTGGCGTCAAAAAAGCAGATGGAAATATTAAGGATGAAGCATCCGAGAAATCGTATGAATATATAGGAGGGGGAAGTGATTAAAAGGGTTGTTAAAAAATGTAAAATGTTGTTGAAATTGTGGGGAGAAGGTGGTATAATGTAAATGGTATTGATAATTAAAAGTTATTAGTAACTATACAAATTGTTTTTGATTTTTTAAGGAGTAGTTGGTTTATGGAAAAAACGCAATATTTTGAAAATGCAAAAAATAATGATATATTAAGCTATGTATATATGGAGAACGAAAAGGTTTTAGCAAAAAAAATAAGAGAGCTGGAATTAATTGGATGCAATATCTTTTCTTGTTCTATTATTAATACTGAATTAAAATCTTCAAATGTAGATGGTACTATTATAAATAATTGTGAATTTAAAGAAGTTGATTGGTCTTATACAGATTTCTCTTCCTTAAATGTATCAGAAACTGTTTTTTACAAAGTTAATTTTACAATGTCAACAATGAATAATTGTAAATTTAGTCACTGTTCTTTTATTGATTGTGATTTTAATCACATTGCGATGAACAATAATACTTATGAAAAGTGCGATTTAGAAGATATAAAATTAGAGCATAGTTCAACGTACTTAAACTATTATGAAAAGTGTAATTTTAAGAAATGTATTTTTGAAAGAAATATCTATTATAATATTTATAGTAGATGTAATTTTTATAATACGAGATTTGAAGCAAAATTATTTGCATATAATTTTTTTGGGGGATTTGATGAATTTGATACTATTGGACTAGATGTCGAAAAGGATTGTCTATTAAAACAATTTAGAGACGATAAACTCCTTATTAACTATATTACTTTTGAATTGAATTTGAACAAAGATTATGATAACTCGGCTTTTCAATATATAGTAATAATAGGTAAATTATTAGAAAGTGATATATTTATTAGAGATGAGCAAATTTATTTTATCTATAATTTGCTAACATATCTAGTTGATAACAAAGAAATATCCCCTGTTACTTGTGTACAATTATTTATGGTTATGCAGCAAATGTTTAATACTTTAAAGGATAAAGAGACATTTGACAAATCTAAAGGTGTGCTAAATTTGATTCTTAATAAGTTAAGTTTAGTTTATCAAAAGATGGGACAAGAATATGGATATTCCTCGCAAGACACATCAGAAAATAATCAAATTATTAAAATAATTTATGAAAAAAAACCAGATATTGACATATGCACATTAATAAATGAAATCAAAAGTTCGTTAAAAATTGAATCGCCTGATGCAATACGTATAAAGGCCAAAAAAGGGTCTTATATAGAATGGATACATATTTGTGAAAGGGTTATTCCATGTTTGCAACTTTTCATAGATATGTTGGGTATCGGTATAACTGTTTGGCAGATCAAGAAAAACAAAAAGGAGTACATTACTGCCAATAACGAATTAGAAACTGATTCAAATGATTTACTTAGTCTCATACAAACCACTTTAGAAAAACAAAAATTTAATCCAGAAGTTAATACAACACTTCAAATAATTATGAAACACGATGTTGTAGCACAAAAGGATTTTAAAGGATATAAAAAAAGCAATATTAGGAGTATTGAAATTATTAATCAAAAAAATTAAAAATTCGTCCCAAATAATTTGTTAAATCATTATGATTAACTGTTAAATTTATGCGGTAACAAAATCCCCACCTGGGAGAAAAATTATTAATATAACCAGGTATAATACTAGCATTGGTGTGCTTCATAAATTTGTAAAAAAAGTTATAATCTATATTTGAACAATATAATTTTTTTTTGTTTTGCATTGTAATATATGTACAATCTTGACCGCTAAAATAATTATTTGGATAATGCTTGATTAATTCATTAATTAGCAAAATACTTTTATTTATGTAGTTGTCATGAATACAAACACATTCATTATAATTTTGTGATAGAAAATGGTTTATAGCTAAAAAAACAGAATTTGATAGAGAGCCACAAAATACATCAATCCAATCAAACAAGAATTGTTCTAATGGATAATCGCATATTACAGCTGAGAATTTTTGTGAATTTATTCCAATGTATTTTGGTGGGGAAATAATACTTATTGTATTTTCTTGGAAAGTGTTCGCAATATATTTATTTGGTGAAGATATACTTTCGTCTATTATAAGAAAAATTCCCTTTTGGTTTAATTTTTTTAATAAACATAAATTTTGTCGTTCATAATATATTCCTGTAGAAAAAATAGGTGAAGTAATCCAAACAGCATTATACTTATTATTTACAATGGATGAAAATGGAATAATAGGAATTCCATTTTCATCTAAAGATATATATTCTTTATAATAGGAAACTCCAAAACTATCTAAACAAGGAGCAACCGAAAAATAGGATGGTTCTAATATGCATATTTTATCATAATTATTTTTTTTCAGATAATCACAAATACAACATATTGCAGTTGTTGATGATGGAAAAATGACACATTTTTTTTCATCATCAACACCAATTTTTTTAATTATTTTTTCTTTAATATTGTTATTTATTTCATAACTATATTTGTAATCCTGAATACAATCAACACTTGGTGTGTGATACTTTTTCATTATTTCATGCTTATATTGCTCTCCAGAATTCCAAGTTGAAATATCAAATAGAGGGATATTTGATATTCCCTTTACAGTTTTTTCAATGTTTCGGATTTTTTTTATGTCTTCAATGTGCTGAATTTTTATCATAGTTATTTTCCCCTTTATACGGTTAGATTTCAAATGATAACTTTTAATTATCAGTACCACATTCCCAAGTATCTTTCTCGTGCTTTTTTCCTTGTAATTTACCAATGATTTTTCGACAAGATTTGGTAGAATATACGGAAAGGAGGAAGATAGCATGAGAAAAAAATTATGTTTGCTTGTTATGTGTATGGCCGTTTCTTTTGTGATTGCTGGGTGTGGAAATTCTTCATCAGATAAATCCGATACGAAAACATCAGAAGAAGGAAAAAACGAAAAAACTTCCAATAAATCTCAGGAAGAGGATATCCATGTAAAAGCAGTAAAACAGGGAAGCCCGAAAGCTTATCCCAATATTAAATATGGTGATGCCTTTGGAGAATTCTTTGATGAGGCAAACTGGCGGTATTTCAAAGCCAAAAAGGGACAGGATATCGTGGAATTTACAGGATATTGTACGTACAAAGAATCTCGGGTAAAGGCGCGCCTTCAGTTTGTGGTAGATATGGACAATGGTTCTTTTACACAGGGGGCATTGAGCTTTAATGATGTACCACAGGAGGATACCATCACAAGTGTTATGATTCTAAAAGCATTTGAGGATTATGCGGAGAACCATAATGTCGATGAAGAGGATGTGGATAAAAATTCATTTGAATCGGGAACGGTGACGCAGTTTGATAATTCAGAGGCGACTTCGACACCGGAACCGGAAGTGACGCCGGAACCGGAGCCTACCCCGGAGGAAGAGGTGGAAGATTCTTATGATTATTCAGAGGACGAAGAGGATTCAGAAGATGATACGGATTATTACATTCTGCCAAATTCAGATACGAAAAAAGTGACAAAGGCAGATCTGAAATCATTGACAAAAGAACAGTGCCGTATTGCCCGAAATGAAATTTATGCACGACACGGCAGACGCTTTAATGATAAGGAACTGCAGGATTATTTTGATAAACAATCCTGGTATTTTGGTTCTGTAGAGGCGGATGAATTTAGTGAAAGTGTGTTGAATCCGATTGAAAAGGCAAATGCAAAATTCATTCTTAAATATGAGAATAAATTAAAATAAAACGGAGGAAGTTTTTATGCAGACAAAGGAACAAAATAAACGTTATGTTGCGGATGAGTGTCTTGGAGAAGCTACATTGTTCCGGTCATTTCTTGGTCAGCGATTAGGTTTAATGAATACCAAGGTGGCATCCTGGATCGTATTTGGAGAAGATCGATTAAAGATTGGAACAATGCCAAATACATATCAAAAGAAAAGAGAAATCTGTTATCGCGATATTGTTTCGGTTAGTATAAAACGGTATATTAATTTATACGGAATTATAATTATTGCGCTGTGTGCGATAGCAGCATTTGTTACAGCAGGAGTAGGGCTGATCTGTGCAGCGGTTGTTTTATGGTCAGCACTTGGCTGCAAATTGGAGATAAAAACGAGAGATGGAAATACCTACAATTACTGGAGCGTAAGTTCTCCTTCCCATTATTCGGATTTTATGAATAAACTTCAGACAATAATTTCTTGCGCACAGCAGGATCAAGAATGCTTGTCAATGGAATCAGAGACAGCGGATGTTGCTTCCCGGCTTTTTATTCAAAGAGATATGAATATGGGAAGAGGCATAAAAGAAAGCTGGGATATTATGCTTGGCTTGTTGCGCTCGGGAAAAGAAATTGATGAGATGTTTCTCCAGCTGGAGGAGAAAATCCAAGGCCAAAAAGGACTGGCTACAATGCGTTCCAATGAAAAAGTATATCAGGAAATCCAGGGCAAGGTAGCGCCTTATCTGCAGCAGGATGAAGTGATTCTGTTCTGTGCAAAAACAGGACTGACATCTGCTTCGAAAAACTATATGTTATTGACCAATCGGCGAATTGCATTTTTCTATGGAAAGAATTTTTATGGTGAATATTATGAAAATATTTACCGCTTGATGCATCTTTCGCAAGGCGCATATTGGTTTATTAATGGGCCGTTAGATCAAACGGAAGAATCATTGAACGGTATATATTTGGATAGAGAACAAACAGGAATTGTTCTTGCAATCATCTGTAAATATTATGAGGAGAGAAGAGCACCGGGACATAAGATTGCTGTTTGCGGTCAGTAAAGAGGAGGTATTTTGTGAAAAAAATAATTGCTTTAATGTTGGTAACCGTGTTATGCATTGTCAATTTGACAGCATGTGGTTCCTCTGAGGAATCAAAGCCGTCAGTCTATTCTGTAGGAGATGTACTTAACTTTTCTAACAGTAATGGTGAAGAGTATAGTGTCTGCATTACAGATTGGGGAACGAGTGTGGATGGAAGTATATTGGATATTTTTTCATTAAAAACAGTTACCTGGTTTCAATATGTGATCATGAATACCGGAGATGAAGAAGTTACGGTGTCGGATAATATTTTCAATATTTATGCGGATGATTACAGTGTAGATACGGAATGGTCGGAAGAAGGTACTTTCCTAGAGACATTGGCTCCGGGTAAAAAAACATCCGGTAAAGTATATGCAGAAATGGATGCGGATGAAGTCAATAAAATAGAAGTGCAGATTCATGACAGTACGGTGTTGATCAAAGATGGACAATCCGGAAATTCGGGAGATGATGACACATCGGATACATCCGATGACAATGAGTACGAAGATGAGGATGAAGGTATCAGCCCGATTTCTTAAGAAATTTATAACTATTCAGGACACCCCTCCCCACACATTCGCATTTCGAACACTTTGTGTTCTTTCTCGCCTTTGACAAGGCTAAAAATGCTCATATGGGGAGGGGAGCCCTATTAGGATCTAAATGTATGGAAATCAAAGCCTCTTATGTGCAAGCACGACGATTCATTGATTTCCATACATTGATCCTGAATAGTTACAGAAATTTATACATTAAAATAAGTGATTGAAAAGAGAGGAGAAGTGCTATGAGTAAAATATGTCCGAAATGTGGACGAGAATTACAAGATGAATCATTATTTTGTGTGAATTGTGGACAGAGAATGGACGTAATAGAACCGCTTACATTTGAACCGGCATCCAATGTGCCAACAGAATCGGTAATGCCACAGGAAGCACCGCCGGAACAGCCACAAACGCCACCGCTGGTACAGGCGCAGACGCCACCGCCGGTACAGTCACAAACGCCACCGCCGGTGCAGATGCAGACGCCACCATCGGTACAGCAGGCTGAGGAACCGAAGAAACATTCCGGACTTTCGATTGCTTCCCTGGTTCTTGGAATCGTGGGACTGGTATCCTGCGGAACTCTTATGGTTCCGGAAGTTTTGGCAATTGTATTTGGACTTGTGGGAATTAAGGACAAAAAACATAAAACAGGCATGGCGATAGCAGGTACGATTTTAGGAGTAGTATCTATCGTTGCATTTATTGCGCTCATCATGTATTCGATTTTTGAAGATCCGGGATTTACTCCATTTGGCGCAGATACGATAGGCTGGCTGTACATTTTCCCGGTAGCCATTGCAATTGGAGGAATTGCTTCTCTTATCATTAGTATAATGAATAAGAAAGGTACAGCAGTAACCATTATCAGTAAAATTGGAGGAACAGTAGTTAGTGTAGCTATTGCAGCATTTATTGTATCTATTGTAAGTAACAATCTTGTCGGTGCGACAAGTGCGATTCGAGATGCGTACCCGTCAAGTATACCGAATATTACGTATGGCGAGGCCATTGACAATTTTTGTGGAAATGTAAGATGGACAACCCTGAAGAGCGAGCAGGAAACGATATATGTTCAGGCCACAGGATCTTGTTTTTATAATGGTGTAGAGCAGGATATTACGATTCAGTTTGAGACAGCTGGAATAGCTTCTAATGATTCGGTAAAAGAAGGAGATCCTTTCCGCGTTAGTTGGATAGGCTTCGGCGAGGAAAAACGAACGTATGATGAAATGACAGAGTTTTTGTATGCAATGTTTGAGTCGTATGCGAATGACAAAGGTTTGGACTTAGAGGAGTACCAAAAGGATGGTATTTTAATGAATCAGGCATATTATAATTCACAGGATCAGGATGATGTTGATACAAATAGTGATAGTTCCGATGATTATGATGATGGCATTGACAGCAATGGATTTTATGAAGAATAAGAATAAACGGAGGTAACCCATTATGAAAAAAATAACCAAATTAGTATGTGTTGCAATGGCACTTGTTATCTTGGTTTGTTCCACAAATGGTGCTACAGCATCTGCGGCAAAAAGAATATATTTTGCCGGTGAGTATCGTTGCAAACTTGGTCCCGGAGAGTATTATGTATTACAATTAAATCAGTATTCAAGCCCGGATGGAAAAGATGTAGGAAATTATTCAATATCTTATCTGTACACGGCAACCGGTAAGCATCCTTGGGGCGATGGATCAGTTAAAAAAACATCACAAAAAAATGTTTATCGTCTTGGCAAGATGAAAATGAAAGTTTTCAAAAAGAAAGTGGTAATCAAAAATAGTGATGCGGCTGGTGTTTATAAGTTAAAGAAAAGATACTATTCCTAAAACAAACAGGCATAAGCACAGTTTAAAGTGCTTATGCCTTTGTAGTTTTGTGAGAAAACGAAGTTATAAATATTCTATAGTTTGATTATTTCAGCAGCCATTTCCAAATGGGAATAACTTGAATTTGCAGACCATTACAGTAAAGCACACTTTCTTCACTATTGGTAATTATCATGCATTTTGTGTTTGGGATAAAATTGCTCAACTTTGCAAAAGCACGGGTTTCACGCTCTTTTGTGTCGATGTCTTCGAGAACCTGCATGCACACCTGAATGGCAAGGTTTTCAGATGGAACATAAAAGTCGATTTCCACATTGTTTTCAAAGAAATATACATTTTCAACGCCGAAACGTCGAACCAATTCAATGGCAACAAGATTCTCAAGCTGAGCAGATTTGCAATCTAACAGCATAAGTCCAAGAAGACCGGTATCCATAAAGTAATATTTTGGAAAAGTCTCTTTTTTTACCAGTTTAGCGGCATAATTCTGGAGAGCAAAGAGCAGGTAGGAATCCGTCATGCAATTTACATAATGGATTAGGGTTTGTTTTGCTAATGAAATTCCGGTACTCTTTACGATGTTTGTCAACCTGTTAAAGGATAAAGGTTTTGTGATGGATTCAGCGATTTTCTTAAGGATTATTTTAATGGCAAAAGTATTGGTAATGTTATTTCTGGTAATGATATCGCCAAGGTATACTGTCTGATAAATGCTGCTAAGGAAGTCTCTTTTGTTTTTGATTTCTACTAATTCAGGAAATGCACCATAGGTAATATACTCATTAAACAGAGAAAGAACATTGGCTTTATCTCTGGTGCTCACTACACTGAGATAATTCTTATCCTTTCCATTCGCAATAAGGTATTCGGAAAAAGAATAGGGATATACATGTAGGATCATAAATCTTCCACCTAGTGTAGAAGCAATTTCACTGCTGAGCATTTTGCTGTTACTTCCTGTTATGTTGATTCTGTACTTCATATCGGCAATTCTGCGCACAAATTTTTCCCATCCATTAATATTTTGTATTTCATCCAGAAAAAAATAAGGCTTGTTATCAATTCCGGATATCTCCAATCCGATTTCCAAAATAGTATTGAGGTCATCCGATGTCATTTCAAGGAGACGTTCATCCTCAAAATTTACATAAACAATTTGAGACAGAGGAATGCCGCTTGCTTGAAGATTTTTAATCTGTTGATACATCATATAGGATTTTCCGGTTCTTCGGATACCAACGAAACAGTAATTAACATTGTCTTCCAGAGAATATTGTCTTGTGATCAATGGATTACTCAGATAAATATCTTTTTGGTCAATCATAATTTGTTTTAATGTATCTCGATTCATAACATAACCCCCTTTAAATGGATAAGACAATTATATATCAATTTTGTTCAATACGCAAGACAAAAAGTGCATAAAATTGTCTTATACGCTTTATCAAAGTGAATCTTTACTGTAATATTGCCATTATTCCTTTTCCAGTGCCGCCAGCCGCTTTGTGATAATCTGCCGGATTGGCAGGTGCGCATCGTCATTGTATAATTCTTTATTTTTCTTATAATCCAGCATCAGCTGCTTTTCCTTTTCCTTGTCCCCGGTTTTCTCGTAATACAGCCGAAGGAGGATAAAGCGGTTGGTAAGTTTGACATCATCGGTTGTAAAATCAGGGTAAAGATCGTGGATATCTTCAGGGACATGATCGTATTTACCGGCACGGATGTTTGCTGAGATGCGGAAATATTCCTGCTGCTCTTTTGTTAGAGTAGGAGCAGGGACATCGTGAGTGGCCTGTGTCGTCGAGGGAGAAAAAAGACCTCCGATGAACAGAACAATAGAACCCCAGAAGAGGATCAAAACGGGGATTCGGAAAAAAAGTAAGCCTTTGAAGTCCGGCTTTTTTTTCTGAACAGAAAGATATATGGTTAAAATTGTAAAAAACAATACAAATCCCAACAGGGAATAAGCTAATAAATTCATGGCAGCTCCTTAGGTAAATTCTTTTATGAGCTGGCGAAGGCGCCGCTCAGTATAACCATATTTTACCGCAAGCTGCGAAAGAGTGCAATTCCCTTTTTTTAATTCGTGCGTTGCTTGAAGAGCAACATAGTTTTTTGAGTAAAAACGCTGCGGAAAAGTAATTTGCTGTCCACGATAATGTTCATATAAAAGTTTGGCATTTTCCATGCCAATGATTTCGGCTATGCTGGCATAATCGCCGGCAAGATCCTGAGGTGTTATAGTAATAAGTGTATTCTCATTGTTAGTCATATGAGTGCCTCCTTTTGTACAAAATTATCCTAACAAAAAATAGGAGATTTTGCATTGGAAAATTTCCTTGAAAAAAATAAGAACATTTTCATGGAAATTAGTTGGTTTTCTATACCATCATATCGTAAATAAGAAAGCTTGTGGTGTCCTGTCAGTAGACAAAGGTAATAACAAAATAGAGAAACATTAAAATTGCCCACAAATAGAAAAAGGAGGCTGGGATCATATGAGACAGGCGGGCGGAGCGAAAACCGGGAATGCATCGAAAAAATCGTATGTCACGAGTGCTGTGTTCACTGACAATTCGTTCCAATTCTCTTTGTACAATAAGGCAGGACTGGTAACGGTTCTTGGCAGCGATGGATAAACAGCGTCGGATGATCTTTTGGAATTTCTTATGCGTAGTCAGCTGTTCATTTGGCATGGCGCAGGTAAGCATATTGTTTAATAAAACGCCCAATGCGTAAATATCAGCGCGCTGATCGGTTTGGTGAAATCCAAATTGTTCCGGGGCAGCGTAGCCCGGAGTACCGATTATAACGGTATCCTTGCTTTGTATGGCTTTATACATACGGATTGTGCCGGGATCGATCAAAACGGCATGTCCCGAATTTGTAATGATTACATTTGAAGGCTTGAGATCGCGGTAGACCATGCGGTTTTTGTGAATCCAGCGAAGGGCTTGGCAGATTTCGATGCCATATTGTCGTGTTTCATCGGAAGAAAATGGGAGATTTTTGTCCAGATATTCTGCAATGGTAGTTCCGGAAAGCCATTCTTCTTCAATGATACAAAGTGTTTCCGTGGCAAAAACATTGTAAATTTTGACAATAAAAGGAGAAGGTGTTTTTTCCTGCAGAGAGTAAAATGTTTTCATCGTATCGTATTGAGAAAGAGGGAGTTCTTTTTTTACAAAAATAAGGCTGTCGCGTTTGACAAGCCATGTATTGTATTCGGTGGAAGTGTTTAGTTTGGCGAGGTTTTTCTCTGTAGTTCCCATTGTATTTCTCCTTTTTTCCTCCATTGCGGAATTTAATTAATTATATTATAAAAGGTGTCAATTACTAACAGGATGTGATTTTGTGGGAAGATCAAAATTTCAGAAGCAGACAGAGGAACTGCTGGAAGGATTGAAAAAGGCAAATAATTTGGAAAATTATGTGCTTGAAAACCAAGATGAATTTATGCAGGTTGATATCGCGGAATATTTGGAAAACATCATACGGGAAAAACAGCTGAAACGGTCGCAGATCGTGAAAGACAGTGGATTGGACCGCTCTTATGTGTATCACATTTTAAATGGAGAACGCAAAAATCCGTCACGCAGTAAATTGCTGGCTATTTGTGTGGCGATGAAGATGGATATCAAGGAAACGCAGTATTTTCTCCGGGCAGCGCAGGTGCCGGTTTTGTATCCGAGAAACCAGCGTGACTGCATTATTTTGTACGGACTGGAGCAGGGGGCGAGTGTTATGGAACTCAATGAAACGTTATATACGATGCAGTTTGAATTGCTGGAATAGAATTCACGGAAAATGACAATACTTCCATTAAAAGAAAAATTGGAGGTAAATTATGTCAAATATGTTTTGTTTTCAATGCCAGCAGACCGCCGGAAATAAATGTTGTGTCAATACCGGAGTCTGTGGCAAACAGCCGGAGACGGCGAAACTGCAGGATGAGCTGGTGTATGAACTTATTCAGCTGGCGGAAACGGCCGAAAAAAACGGACAGCATACGAAAGAAGCAGACCGCCTTTTGATGGACGGATTGTTTACGACATTGACAAATGTAAATTTTGATAATGAGGCGATTAAAGAATTTACCGGCCGCGTTCAAAAAGAGAAGGAAAAAATTGGAAAAGATGAGATTTCTGTTGTATCTTTGTGGGAGGGAGCAAATGATATCGTCTCGCTCCGCTCGACACTTTTGTTTGGCCTCAAGGGGATGGCGGCGTATGCGCATCATGCCATGAATCTTGGATTTGAAAATAATGCAGTGACGAATTGGTTTTACAAAGGGTTGTGCGAGATTAACAGGGAACATTCGGTAGAAGAGTGGATTGAACTTATCATGGAATTTGGTCGGATCAATTTTCAATGCATGGAGCTGCTTGACCATGCTAATACGTCATCGTTTGGAACTCCGACACCGGTGAAAGTGCAGACCGATATTAAAAAAGGACCATTTATCGTAGTTTCCGGTCATGATTTGAAAGACCTCTCCCAATTATTGGAACAGACAAAAGGCAAAGGAATCAATATTTATACACACAGTGAAATGCTTCCGGCACATGGATATCCGGAACTTCACAAATATGAACATTTGGCAGGAAATTTTGGAACGGCGTGGCAGAGCCAGCAGAAGGAATTTGAGAACATTCCGGCTCCGGTTTTATTTACGACGAACTGCCTGATGCCGCAGCGCCCAAGTTACCGCGACCGTGTTTATACAACATCGGTTGTGGGATATGAGGGATTGATGCACATTACAGGAGACAAGGATGGAAAGAAAGATTTTTCGCCGTTGATTCAGAAATCATTGGAATTGGGTGGCTATGAGCATGACCGCAGCATGAGTGGAATCAATGGCGGTCATACTTTGACGACCGGATTTGCACATGGCGCCGTGTTGTCGCATGCGGAGAAAATCATTGAATCCATCAAAAAGGGAGACATTAAGCATATTTTTCTGGTGGGTGGCTGCGATGGAGCGCATCCGGGAAGAAATTATTATACCGATTTTGTCAAACAAACGCCGATGGATTCGCTTGTTTTGACACTTGCTTGTGGAAAATACCGCTTTAATGATCTTGACCTTGGCGAGATCAACGGAATCCCGCGTATTTTGGATATGGGGCAGTGTAACGATGCGTACAGTGCGATCAAGGTTGCTCTTGCACTGGCAGATGCGTTTGGCTGCGCGGTCAATGAACTGCCGCTCACCCTTGTGCTTTCGTGGTATGAGCAGAAGGCGGTGTGTATCCTTCTCACACTTTTGTCATTGGGTCTGAAAAATATGTATTTTGGTCCGACCTTGCCGGCATTTATGTCCGAAAATGTGGTGAAATATCTGGTGGACGCCTACAATCTTCAGCCGATTACGGCACCGGAGCAGGATATGGATGCGATTCTGGGACGCGGGTAAACCGGTGGCACCCCGGAAATGGAGAAAACAGATTGTTTCAGAGGTGAGCTCCCCTGTGGAAAGGCGGGGCGTGGATCCCGGAATATAACAATCTCGCTGATATCTCTACAATTGTGGCGAAATGCTTGCGGTTTGCAGGCGATTTCGCTACAATTTTTATAGAAACGTAACTATTCAGGATCCAATGTGGAGGAGGGGCGTCCTGAATAGTTACATAGAAACAAAACGGAGGTATCAGAAATGAAAAAAATATGGATCGGACTAGCTATCTTTTTTGTTGTGGCAGGAGTAGCTGGCATGATAGCAGATAGTGGATCGACAAAAAAGAAAGCGGAAGAGATGCGGAATTATCCCGTGATTTCCAGGCAGGATCTGGATTCTTATATGAGCCAGAGCCCGGCGCAGGAAATGATCGTGACAGACATATCGCCGGTGGGAACGCTGGTGCAGGATACGCAGGGAGGCATCGAAGGTTCTTTCTATTATCTTTATGCAAAGGGAGAACGATATCCGGAAGAAGATGGACTCGGGGACAAAGTTGACCGGGACTCTAACTGGATGGAAAACGAGGACCTTTCCTATCAGGTAAAAGCAGAGGATCTGACGACAGATCTTGGAAATGGCGTTGAAGTAAGCAATGACAGTGTTTATGGATTGCCGGAATTGACAACATATTATCCAAATGGAGAAGGCAATTATGAAGGAAATACCCGCTATGTCTATTATGGACTGCAGGAAGGTGATACGTTGAGTGCCGTCATGACGGTAGGCGATGGAAAAGCAGATATCCATCCGATGCTTTCTTATATGGAAGACCGGTATTATGTCTATGGCGGAGCCGATGCGATGATTCAGTTTATCGATAATTATGTGGAAGCAGACAGTGCGGCATTTGTCGTAGTCGGAGTCGTGCTGGCTTTGATCTGTCTGGCAATTGGCTATTTTATTCCATCGGGAAGAAGCATTCGCACCAATGCCAAAAATGCAGGGAAGAATGCCAAGAGTGGCTGGCAGGAATACCGTGAGTTGAGTGCAGGTCTGAAAGTAAGATTCTGGCTTTTGAAACTGATCGGAGTTTGTGGTATCGTTGGCGGACTGGCAATTATTGTAAAATGGAATGAAAGTCTTGTACTCATTACGGTTGGAACAATCGTATTGATCGTGGGAGGCGCTGTCTGGTATATGTCTTCGCCGCATTCGTATGAAAAATCAAACGATACGATTAAGATGATCGCCTTTAATCAGCCGACGACAATTGAGAAAATCTATGACGCATACAAGAATCTGGATACGCCGCTTGGAAGTCCGTATCTCGCTAAAATGAAAACGATGCGCCAGAAGGCATTGATCTTTGGACCGGATGATTCAGGGCAGTACCTGTATTTCTGGCTGAATGACAAAGGAAATCTTGGTTACCTTGGTTATACCTTTTTAGAGTGGGCGATCAAGCAGCCATTGACGCAGCCAATCAAACCATATAATCCCTATAGTGGAAGTGATATTGCAGAAAAATTGTGTATCAGTTCAGACATTATGCTGCTGCAGAAACAGTTGTTTGAAAATATCAAGAATTACCGAAAAACCGGCGAAGTGCTTCCGATACAGGGATCCAATCCTTCCGAAGTATATACCTTTACGGAAGATTTCAAATTGACCGGTCAGCAGTTTGATCTGCAGGATAGCAAGGGAAATGTGATCTATCACGTCGAAGGAACAATGCCGCTTCGTACTTTCCGCATTTTTGACCAGGTGGGAAATGAAGTATTTAAAGTCACAAAAGAGGTATTGAATGCAATACCGACTTATCGTTTTTATCAAAATGGGGAAATGATCGGAATATTGGAAAAGCAGTTTACACTGGCAAAAGATCGTTTTCAGATGGACATTGCAGAAGGAACATTGAAATTGGAAGAGTATGCGGGAAGCATCGGATATAATTATCTCGTTTCCTTAAACGACAAACCGATTGGTGCTGTGATGGATGATCTGGAACTTCGCTTAGACAATTTGATCTTTGATAATTCGGTAGTTATTGTATATGAGAAAAAATATCTGGCAATGATTACCGCCCTGGCGATCATGGTTGCCCGTGAGATCGCCAGAGACGAAGAATAGTGTCTTAATAAATGCTTTACCAGGCTCCACCGCCACCGCCGCCAGA
>OKXB01001679.1_pt1 | contig 20391 bp, 9 predicted proteins | sample 1601731 | NCBI WGS metagenome assembly OKXB01 (sample SAMN04414077, study PRJEB24778) | human gut metagenome | material: faecal | host: Homo sapiens | reverse complement strand
TCTTTCCCTTCTCGTTAGGGGTGGAAACGAGAAAATCCTTAAACATAACGACCTCGTAATTGAGTCTAGCGCTACACTCAATTGTAGCAAAAGAAAATTAGAATTGCAAGGATTTTTATAAGGAAAATTAAGAAGTTAGAAAATAAATTGGGACTTGAGATCAAATCTCATGAGAAGTTCAGACTCATGAATGGACAAGGGACTCTCCATTGAGAACTGAACTTGCGAGAAGGCAGGCACTTTTAGAAATCGACGTGATTGTTGCTCAGGCCTTTGGGCTCACTTTAGAGGATTTGCTCTTTATTTATAGAAGTGGCTTTAGGGTAATGCGAGGTTACGATCAAGAAACTTATTACGACCAAAATGGAAGGATCGTATTTACGCCCAATCGAGGTGGGTTGCCAGGGGCGGGGCTGCCTAGGAAAGTAGAAAAGAAACCAGGAGTCCGTTACCAAATTAACGGTTTTGATGTGCAAGATGGCTATGGCTTCGAAGACGTAAAAGATATGAAGGAGGGGACGGTCTCAAAATCCTATATTGACAACACTCTTCCGGAGCCAGTACAAAAGACCATCACTTACGTAGCTCCATTCTTTAGGATGAACCGAGAAGAGGACTACGCCAAGGCCTGGGAATTTTTCGCAGAAAGAGAAAAGCAAGATCAAAAGTAACGGGCCTTTGATTTGTTCTAGGACGCTTGGAGTTAGGAGATTGGTATCCATTCGGGCTTCAAGCGTCTATCAATAGGGACGGGAAACCCATAAGTCGAAGCTATTTACTAATTCCTTGGAATTTGTTTTGCTTTTGAAAATCAATAACAGATAGTCGGCAACAATTCAGTCTGTCGATTTTTCATTCTCTAGAGAGCTTCTACGTTTAGTTTAACCCTATCGTCCCATTGCAAATTAGTCAAGTCTATTCTGAAAATAAGTTATAGAGGGTAATAAACACTGGGTTTATACTCGTTTCAATAACTCTTAAAACGAAAAGCATATGAAAGACTTCAGCCCAGGACAAACTGTACGGCTTATCCGTAACATTAATAAGACCGGTGTTTTAGTTAGAAAATCCGATGAAGATGGTAACTGGATCGTTAAATGGGATAACCGAGATGATTATGATGACGTCTCAGAAAGACGCATTGAGCCCGTCGGCGGCCCTTCGACCCCTCTGGGTGGGTTGAAAGATTTTCGCTTTGGCGGTTTACGCGATCTGCGATTTGCCATCACCTTGAATCGGCTAAGCGGGAAACTTAGCGACTTCATCTATAGCTTGAATCTCACGAATACCGTCTTCTATCCCTACCAATTTAAGCCCCTCATTACTTTTCTAAACTCCCAGAGCCATTCGCTTCTTATCGCGGATGAAGTCGGTCTGGGAAAGACAATTGAAGCAGGATTGATTTGGACAGAATTGGAAATGAGAAAGGAGGCCAATAAACTCCTGGTAATTTGTCCGGCAGCGCTTCGAGAAAAATGGAAAAAAGAACTTTGGGATAAGTTCAATATTGTTGCAACCATAAGAAGTGGACGCGAACTTGAAGAGGAAATGAAACGAATTCAGTACGAACCTACTTCCTCTTCCTTTTCTATTGTTAGCCTTCAGGGCGTTCGAGGCAATAAAACCGTAGATACTTCCCTTATCCAGTGTCTCAAAGCCTGGAAATCCGATCCTTACGCTCCCAAATTTGATCTTTTCATTCTTGATGAAGCACACAGCATAAGAAACCCGGAGACGACATCTTACAAATTTGTGAGTCTCGTTCAAGAATTCTCTTATGCGACATTGATGTTGTCTGCTACGCCGATTCAAACTTCTCAAACGAATTTATTCTCACTTTTGAACTTGATAGACCCCGAACAATTCTCCTCCGAAGATCGTTTGGAAGCGGTAATTGAAGAGAATTCTGGACTGGTCCGACTTTGTGGGCTTTTAAGCAAAAGGCAAGTCAGTGAGGAAGAGTTTAGAAAAGATATTGAGGAAATTATTGAAGAATCAGAGGGAAGCAGAAAAGAGAAACTGCAGTCGATTCTCAATCAAAAGAACTTGCAGGAAATTTTATCTTCTGAGTCAGGACGTCTAAAAATTATTACGGATCTCATGTCTTTGAATCTGCTGTTTCGCTCAGTCGCTCGAATGAGGAAGGCCGATGTCATTGAGGAAAGGGTTATTCGCGAAATTTATGCGGAAAAGACAAAAATGAATTCTGCTGAAGCAGAGTTCTATAACGCTATTTCGGATAATGTGTGGGATTACGCAGCAAGCCAAGGAGTGCATGAGGGATTTTTAAAGGCCAGTGCGCAAAAAATGCTTTCTAGCAGCCCTCAGGCGGCATTCTTGCACTGGGAGGGTAAAGATAATTTATCCTCGGAAAAGGCTGAATACGATAATTATCTTCCTTCAGAAGCATGCTCCACGGGTGAAGAATCCTCGAAAAGCGGTTTTTTCGATGTATTAAGAAAAACAGCGCTTTATTTTGAGAAAAAAGATGAACTTTTAGCTGTGGACAGTAAGTTAAATGAACTGGTAAAGGCTTTAAACTTTTTTTGGCAAAAACATCCGAAGGAGAAAGTCCTCCTCTTTTCTTTTTACAAGATTACCCTGAGGTACCTGGAGAAGAAATTAAAGTCTCTGGGTTTTAAAGTTCTTCGTTATGACGGAGACATTCCGAATGAGGACCGTGGCCGGATTATGGAGGATTTCAAAAAGGGAGATTACCAGATACTTCTTGCTTCTGAAATCGCCGCGGAGGGTATAGATCTCCAGTTTATGAAATGTGTGGTGAACTATGATTTACCTTGGAATCCGGCCCGCGTAGAACAGAGGATCGGACGTGTTGATCGAATCGGCCAAGAAAGCCCTAAGATCTTTGTCTACAACCTTTTCTATCGGGGAACCATTGACGAGACAGTTTATGACAGACTGCTTTCCCGTCTAGGAATTTTCGAAAGGTCACTCGGTCTGTGCGAAGACGTTGTCGGACAATTGATTGCTGACTTAACACAGGACTTATTTAATCAGAGGCTGTCTGAGGAACAAAAAAAAGAAAGGATTGATCAGACAAAACTCGCCATAGAAAATCAAATCCGTCTAAGTGAATCTAATGATCTTTCCGAAGTTTATAAATATATTCAAAGGGAAATTGCAAAAGCTCAAGAGATGGAAAAGTTTGTCACCGGCGAGGATTTAATAGCTTTCATTCGTCTGTTCTTAGAGACCGAAGGAAGTGGCGGAAGATTGGTCGAGAAAGACGTAAAAAACGAACTCTATCGATTGGACTTAACGCCGGAACTTCGTGCCCAATTTTCTGATTTTTTAACCAAACACCGAGACGCATACAGAACAGAACTCCTTCATCTCGATCCTGCCCCTCTTTTGAGAATAAAAAATCAAAAAGGAACCGAAAAGCCGGGACTCGAACGCATGACACAAAATCATCCGTTTATTAAATTTATTTCTTCCTGGATGAAGGAAAAGAAAATTTCGCCGGCGAAGACCGCGGCTATTCAAGTGAGAAGAAGCTATCTTCCGACAAGAATTCGAGACAAAGTAAAAACCGGCTTTTACTTTTTCCTTATTGATCTTTGGACAAAATCGGATAAAAACGATGAGTCGGTAGTTATCAAGAATTTTGTCTACTCAGTCGAAACTCAAAAGAAGTTGATGGAGGAGGAAGGGGACACTGTGCTTCATTACACTACTTTATATGGAGAAGATGAGCCAACGGCGACGCTGAAAGAACCATTGCAAAGAAGCCTTTTGGATCTCTATAAAGAAGCAGAAGACAGGTCAGCAGAAGAATTCGATGACTACACAAATAAAGAGAAGGCAAATTACCTGCTTGAGTCTGATTTTATCCTGAGACAACTTACAGCTGAGAGAGTAAAACTCGACGAAGAATACGAAAATAAAATTTTTCAAGCTTCGCGATCAACAGAACAAGGACGAGAAGGTAGATTGGCCAGGTTCAGAAATGAATATGAGAGGGCTAAGGCTTCAAACAAAGAAAAGACTGCCAAAGCCCTTATCAATCGAGAATCGTTTAATGTTGACCAACGAACTATTCTAGTCGGTTTGCTCGAGGTCAAAGAATGAAAATAACAAAACTTCTAAAAAGCAAATGGAACTCAATTGTCGTCGAGCTCAAAAGTATTTTCTCAAGTAAGGAAAAAATACCCTCTGTACCCCGTAGTCAACCTACGAGAAGAAAGGCCGAAGATATCTTTTTCCACGATGAACAAAAGCACTCCAGGGAAGAAAAAAAGAAATCGCCGGATTCTATTTGTAAACCTACAAACGTCACTGGTTGTGCCCGGAAACCGAGTCGTAAAGCCAAGGAAAAAACAGATCTCGGCCAAACTATAACCTATTCGACAGTCGAACCAAAATCTAAGGTCCATGGCTCTGAAATAGATCCCTACTTCGTGTTAGATCCGTCAAAAAGGCCAAAATTTATTTTCTCTCAACCTATAAATACTTATCGTTTGCTATCTCTTCCTACAAATGACGAAGACTTAGGAGAAAGTGGGGATATTGAACTTATTATGGGCCTTGATTTCGGGACGTCTACTCTTAAATGCTTCTTGCACGACGCCGATATGGAAAAGGCTTTCCCGGTTATCTTTTGCGAAGGTCCAACCACAGCAGCCTATTTGTTGCCCACCTGTATTTATATTGCTCAAGACCAAACAATAAGCCTGGAAGAAACGGATGGTGAGCAAGTCCTCGGCATTAAAGAGCGACTGCTCAATGACCATATAAATATTTGCCATCGCTCTTATGCCTGCGCTTTTCTAGCCTTAGCGCTAAGACGAGTAAGAGCTTGGTGCAAAGACAACCTTAGGGAGTGGTATGGGGATAGCGATATTCATTGGATCATCCATCTAGGTGTTCCTTCCATTTCAGCTGACCACGCTATAGCAAAGACCTGGGAAGAAATTTTATGCCAGGCTTGGAACCTCTCCATTCAGAACAAACCAATTAATTTGCAGGAAATTAAAGGATTGTTGTCCGGTAGTGAAACGTCTCTGAAATGTAGGGGAGCAGAGGTGGATGTCTGTCCCGAGATTTCCGCGGCGATTCATTCTGTCATATCTTGCACCCACAATTCAGACAATGGCCAGCTTTATGCGGCAATGGATGTCGGAGCCTCTACAGTTGATATCACGGGCTTTTTCTTTACAAAAGGAAGGGAGAGAACAAGATACTCCACGACTCTGTTAGGGCCAGAGATCCATGTCCTTGGAACTTCTTTTTGTCATCGCAATAGAATTCTCTCATTAAAAAAATTTGTGGATGGGATAACTCTAACAAAAGAAGAAAGAGAGCAATTCATTAAAGGTTTGCGAGAAAACGTCAAACTACAACCTCAAACTGCATTGCCGGATTCAGTAGAAAGTTATTGCGAGGGAGTAAAACTCGCCCCAAGCAAACTGCCCCCTGGCTCTAACTTTGGGCCGGATAAGTTGCTCATTGAGCAATTGTCTCATAGCTTGAGAACACGAATCCTAGAGAGTTGGAGAGGAGGTTTTCCAAGAAGCTCGGAAAAAATTAAGGTGTTGCTCATAGGAGGCGGATGTCACAGCGGCATGTACGCAGAAACCATCCGAAGAGCAGTTCTTCAGGGTAATAAGAACAGAGCTGAAATAATGGAATTTCCTGAAATTCCTGAGAAACTCTCCTATGCACCTCACGACCGCCACGCTATAGGTAAAGAAAGTTTCTGGCAGCGCTTTTCTGTTGCTTATGGCCTAGCGTTGGGAAGAATAGGGGAAACCAAAATAATCGCATTGGAAGAAGGGTGGAATCCTTATGAACTGAAGGAGCTTCCTGGTTTTATTAGTAAGGATATGGTCTAACCTAATTTTTTAAAGATCATCGCAAAAACTTGTGATGACTGATGCCAAGGAGGACAAACTCTCTTCCGAAATTTCTCTTTTGTCCTCAGATAAAGGAAAATAGGAAAATTGGGTCGGATAAAGACCAAGTTTGAAGATCTGGGGCAGTCGACGACCACAATATCCCCGAGTGCACAAAGTTAGGAACAGGAAAAGTCTCATGATTCCGTCATTGTTGGCTAAAGAAGTTCGCGAAAGTATGAAGTCTTTCGTTAGAAGCGAATTTGCGGTTGCTTCTACTTTTTTCAAAACTGAGTCTCTCTCCGGCGGCTCAAAAAATATTGTTGAAGATTTCTTAGATAAGGAAGATTCTCTAGTGAAGGGACCCTGGCTCCAAGTGTTTCTTCCTTTCAGAGAAGCAGAAATCAATGAAGAAGGTGCCTCGGTAGACACGGCTTACAGGTTCTTCACTAACCTAAATTCAAAAATTCTGGGGTCGTTTAAGCCGTATGCTCATCAAGAAAAGGCTTTTCAGAGACTGACCGGGCCTCTGCCGGCCTCAACGATCATTGCAACTGGCACTGGATCTGGTAAAACAGAATGTTTTCTTTATCCAATTCTGGACTACTGTCTCACAGAACAGAAAAAAGGGGTTAAGGCCGTCATTATCTATCCAATGAATGCCCTTGCTTCAGATCAGGCCTCCCGTCTTGCAGCGCTTCTGCAGCGCATTAACTCCCAAATAACCAAGATTCCTGGTTGTTCCCGTCGTTTGAGAGCGGGTATTTACACAGGCGACGGAACTTCTGATCGTCGTGTGATGACGAAAGACGAATTAATTACGAGCCGAGATGAGATGCGCAAAAATCCTCCGGATATTTTGCTTACGAACTATAAGATGCTCGACTATCTTGTCATGAGACCTGCGGATAATGGTCTTTGGGATAATGGTGCTCCGGACGTTCTCAAATACCTAGTGGTCGACGAACTTCATACCTTTGACGGCGCCCAAGGGACAGACCTTTCTTGCCTCATTCGCCGATTGAAAGAAAGAACAGGGCGTACAGGAGAATCTGAACTAGCTTGCGTCGGTACATCGGCTACGATTGGCGGAAAGAGTGGATTGCACGATCTCATCGATTTCGCTTCTGATATTTTTGCAACGCCCTTTGATAGGAATTCAGTTATCACTGAGGAGCGACTTTCTCCAGAAGAATTCCTGGTTGAATGTGGTGTTGATGCTGCTAAAGACAATTTGGTAAGCACTTTCCCGGACGACCTCCCTGATCCTGACCAAACAGATGAAAAAACATTTCTTGCCAGATCGATTGAGAAATGGTTTGGGCATGAGGGAAAGTCTTCAGTTTCTGAGTTGAAAAGCAAATATCCGGCTCTAGCTGGCTATGCAGATGAAGATCTCTTTCCGTTCATTTTGCCGAAGCTCCTCCCCCGTTTAAAAGCTTTTCATGTATTTCTTGAGGACTGCAAGGGCATTGCTGAGATTCGAGAAGTCGCCAAGAAATGGGTTGGCTCTTACGCGGGTTCCTTATCTCCGAGCTTGCGAACGGAAGCAGAAAAAATTCTATTCTTAGAAAAAATCATCGATTCGCTCACGGCCCTTACTTCAGCCGCCAAGGTTGCGCAAGATTCAGATCTTAAGCGAATATATGAAGGCAAACCTCTTTCATCCCTTAAAACCCGCCCATTTCTGCATGTACGGGTTCAATTATGGGCCCGTGAACTCGCTCGCATGGTTGCGACGGTCTCGAATAAACCGGAGTTATTTTCTGTCAACGATATAGGAAATAGTAAGACGTTCGCTCTTCCTTTAATCGTTTGTCGCGAGTGTGGTCATTCCGGATGGGGCACGTTCAAAGAAGAAATAGATGGGAAAGACAAAGCAAGTAAAGACTTGAGAGCTTTCTACAATCATTGGTTCTCTCGAAACGATTCGTCTCAGGTGCTTTATCCTGTAACAAATGAAGATTTTTTCAACAGGCATAAAGGGGAAATAAAACTTCTCGATCCGGTCTCTCGTGAGTTGAAGCCAGCTTTAAAAACTCAATGGTCAGATTTGTCTGTCACGAACGATAGTTGGGGCTTTTGGAGTGAAGAAGATAAGGAACCTTCTAATAAACCGATCCCTGTTTGGTGTCCGGACCTCACGGTCTTAACAACTAAGGAAGCCTTTATCTCCGAAGAAAGAGGCTTGTTCTCCGACTTGATTGCTAATAGCCGAGGAAGCCAGAAAGTTAGAAAATTTCAAAATGCATGTCCCTTCTGCCGAACAAAAGGATCCTTGATTATTTTCGGCTCCACGGTCTCGAGCCTGACTTCTGCTGGCGTTTCTATCATTAATTCCAGTCGTTATAACCAAGACCCCAAAATCCTTGCTTTCTCGGACTCCGTTCAAGATGCCTCCCAACGCGCGGGCTTCTTAGAGGCTAGGGGTTATCGCTCATCTGTCCGTCACGCGATTGCTTCATACCCGTATGGTCAAGAAAGTAGTCTGCGAATGAACGAAATCATGATGAAATTTCCCGAGTATTGGTATTCCAAAGGCAAGGAGAAATTCGTGCGCCGTGCAGATTCCGAGGGTTGGGACGTTTTGAGCATCGACCGCCTTGCGGAGGCGTCGTTTATTGCTACTTTTATGCCGTCTGACAAACAGTGGTGGAAGGAGTGGACTGAGTTTAACATCGCTGCTGAACAAGGAACGCCTAAGCTTCTGCAGACCTACGACAGCTGGAAAGATTTATATCCTCTTGCCCGAGAAAGGCTTTGTTGGTCATTGTTGGAAGAACTGGGAGAAAAGTCTCAGCAAGGGCGATCGTTGCTTCGAAACGGTCTTCTCGGTTTGCAATTTGACTCTAATAAGGTAACTAAGGCTGCAAGCGATGTTTTAGTAAAACTATATGAAGAGTTAAAAAATGGTTCCGTAAAACCTTCTTCCAAAATCAAGCCACAAAAAGAAATCGAGAGTTTTATTACTTCAATCCTGGACAGGCTGAGAGCGACCGGGGGTTTTTCTGAAAAAGTATTGGCTGGCTCAATCGGAACGGATGGAACAAGCAAAAGTCCTTGTACGAACATTCTCGGATCTTATTCACGTTATTTGAAGACAGGGGAGTCTTTCTATACTTTTAATCGGACTCGCTATATGCCTCCTCATGGTCCGAAAATGCCGCCACCCACTGGTGTGGCCCTTACAGCTCCGGCACGAGATAGATATTGGCCCTCCCTCTTACCTAAGAGCGGAAAAGGAAGCTGGTACAAGGATAGGGCATTAAATTTTCTTAATCGTTTTTTCATCTCCGGAGATGAACTGACGCTTTGGGAAAATTCTTTTTTGCCCGACTTTTGGAAGATTGTGCTCCAAGCCCTTCAAACGAATGGTTTAATTACTGTTGCTAAGCGAGACGATGGAACAACGTACGCAGTCCTTAATCCGGAAGGATTTGTTGTTTCAGAGTCAATGGCAGCCGTGCGCTGCGACGAATGTGGAAAAAACCACAAAATAGCAACAGGCAATAGTGGCTTTTGGAGCAAGATGCCGTGTTTGTCTAACGACTGTAACGGTACTTTTGAATTAGAGAACGGGTTTAAGCCAGACCGCACCCTTTACTCAGGCAGCCCCGTAAGATTGAATGCCAAAGAACATACAGGGTTGCTGACAGCTGATGACAGAAAACGTATAGAGAAATCATTCAAGTCGAACCCCACAGCGCCATGGGATGTGAATTTAATTTCAGCCACGCCGACGTTGGAAATGGGGGTAGACATTGGAAGTCTTTCAACAGTCCTTCAGTGTTCTCTAGCGCCTACCCGTTCCAACTATTTGCAAAGGATCGGACGAGCGGGTAGAACCGACGGAAATTCTCTTGCCGTGACGATGATAAGCCGTGACAACCATAATCTCTATTTCTGGGCCGATCCTTTGGAGATGTTGGCAGGAGAGGTTGCCGTTCCGGGAATCTTCCTAAAAGCTGTAGCAGTACTTGAAAGGCAGCTTTTTGCGTTCGCTCTTGGACATTGGGGACTTTCAAACAAACAAAGTCAGCTTCCTTCCTATTTATCAGAAGTCTTGATTTCTTTTGAGAGTAAGGATCGCAACAAATTCCCTTATTCCTTTATAACTTGGATCCGGGAGACAGAAAAGACTGGCGCTCTTCACGAAGCCTTCTTCAAGTTGTTCGAAGATCGTCCCGATCTGCTGAGCACGTCGGCAAAAGAAGCGCTTACTCACTATCTCAACGGGGACTCCACATTAGCGGGTGAAAAAGAAGGTTCCGATGAGGGACTCTACCCGACGCTTGTTGATCACTTAACTCGCATTTTGGATGATTCTTTACTCAGCAGAAATAATTGGCAAAAGAATGTAGATGATCTTAAGAAACACATCGACGCCTTAGAAAAATTACCTCAAGACGAGTCGACGACAAATTTGATTGCTGAACTAACCGCAGCTCGCAAAGAGTTTCAGCATCTCATCAGTAGAGAAATAAGAGAAAAAGACATCTATTCTTATCTGACGGACAACGGCCTTTTGCCCAACTATGCCTTCCCGGAAGAAGGGGTGCAGGTTAGATCTGTCATCCTTCAAAAACGGGGTCAAGGATCAAAGTTCAGAGAGCCGGCTGAGTATTCTTTTACAAGAAGTGCCGCCTCAGCTATTGGAGAAATGGTCTTTCCAAACCGGTTCTATGCTTTTGCGCATCAGCTGCATGTTGATCAGTTGAGGTGTGATAAAGATTCGTTCGAACGCTGGCGAATTTGTCCTGAATGCGGGCATGCCGAAAAAGAGGTCAGTATTGGAGAAGATTCCGACGGCTCTGCAGCAAAGAAAAAAGAAACAGCAATAGCTTGTCCAAATTGCGGATGCCATGATTGGCGGGATGTTGGTTCCATCCATACTTTAGTGAGAATGCGAGAGGTTACAGTCCGGGCTGACTCTGAAAAAGACATGATCACGGAGAATGACGATCGCAGAACGGCAGCTCCTTCCAATAAGATTCTCTTAATAGAGGCTGCTGATCGGTCTCTGAGGCATAAATGGACTATTCGTAAGCAGCATATTTCTTTTGAGTTGGAATACTTTGATTCCATCATCGTAAGAGAGCTGAACTTAGGAACTAAAAACACAGAATTTCCAACAGAAAAGATGATCGCTGGTCGAAAAGTTCCGGCGCATGGCTTCAAAGTTTGTAAGTTCTGTGGAAAATTTTACGGTCAAGAACCAAGACATGCCCCAATTTGTCCGTACTTTGATAAGGATAAAGGGGATAGCAACCTCAAGCCTAAAGAATCTCCATGGGTTGAAGGGCTTATGCTCTATCGAGAACTCAGAAGCGAGGCAATTAGAATCCGCTTGCCGGTGAGTGATTCACTAGATGCACACGAGGCCGATGTCGCCACAACTTCCATGATTGCGGCTCTGACCCTTGGGCTTAGGAAATATTTCAAAGGAAACGTTCAACATTTAAGAACAGACGTACAGATTCTTCCGAACCCGCAGAATCCCGAGGAAAGGCTCAGATACCTGGTCGTCTATGACACAGTACCTGGAGGGACGGGTTATTTGAAGGAACTTGGGTCGAGGGACTCAAAATCGGGTAAGCCTGAGGTGATGATGACCGTTTTGCGCTATGCCTGGGAGTCTTTAGTCCATTGTTCCTGCAATCAGGATCCGCAAAAAGACGGCTGTTATAAGTGCCTGTATCAATACAGTAACGCTTATCAACGTGAGAACATTTCAAGAAGAGTCGCAGAAGAAATCTTGAGACGCATTATCGGCCTCTCTAAGGATGATTACGCGGAAAGCGTTATCGAGGGTTCGATCGTGGTTCCACCGAGAACTTGCGATTCTAAGTCTTCTGAACAACTCGAAAATACTATGTGCGAGCCAAGTGTTTCGGGATTCGAGAGTGATTTGGAAAGACTTTTCATTAAGAAAATTAGTAGGGTTCCTGGCTTTAATCTTGAAAATGCAACGAGTCCAGATGGTACAGAGGCTTACCTTCTGCATATCGAACTTAACCAAAAAGAACGAGCGTCTTGGGAAATGTTGACCGGGACAACTCTTGATGGCCCGATGGTGTGGAGAGTCGAAACTCAGCAGCGTTACGGCCGAGATAAAGGTGTTCAGCATCCCAGTAAACCAGATTTCATTTTTAAGCCCCAATCCGGAAGACTTGTTAAGGATAGGCCGGATCTCCTGGCCTGCGTCTTTACAGACGGTTGGAAATTCCATAAAGGCAGTATCAAGGACGACGTTCTAAAACGCCAGTCCCTAATCAACGAAAGATATAGAGTTTTTTCATTGTCTTGGGAAGCTCTTCGAGAGTTGTCTCCTGAAGAAAAAGAGCGTGGAAAGACGAAAGAAGTTGATTCAGAATTTTCGTTTAAGCCTAACGGAGAAACACAGGAAAAAATTCGGAACGCTTGGTTGGGCATAAAGAAAAAGATTGCAGTTAAATTCTCACCTGCCGGTAATGAAGAGTTGTCAGATAATCCTTTTGATTCGATCAATAAGCTCTTCGAGAAAAATACAACTTCGTTCGACTGGTTGGTCCAATGGCTTAAGGATCCTCTTTCTTTCGGAAAAGTCGCTTTTGAATATTTATTGTTAAGAAGCCTTGTCTCAATAACGACTTCTCCCGGAACTAAACCGATCAATGAAGTCTCGGCAAAAGTCTTCTCAAATCCGGATGCTCTTCTTTATGACGATGCCACAGCGAATTTGCGCCTCACACAGCGGTCTGTCCAAGGAGGGTTAGTTCGAGAGTCTTTGTGTTTGGATAAAAAAGTTTTTGACAGCGTTTTTGCCGCAATCGAAATAGAAGATAAGAAACTCGTGAAAGAGAGTTTGACTAAAAAACAAGCTCAGGATAAGGCAAAGAAAGCCTGGAACTACTTCTTTGAAATTGCCGATATTTACCAGTTTGCCAATCGTTTCTTTATGGTTGCTGAATCGGCGCAAAGCGATCCCGTTTACGATGAGGGTGTAAAAGAAATAGAGAAGCTGGATGTCAAAGACATACACTGGAAAGAGTTGATCCAGGAGATTTCCTCTTATTCTGACCACAAGTTAGCATTGGAATACATAATCTCAGAACTTCGGCAAATGGGTATCCCTTACGTTACTGAATCTTTTGCGGAGAGCTGGGTTCCGAATGGTCCTGTAGTGGCTTATCCCGAAGGTTTGGTCTGGAGAAAGGATGGTCGTACCTTAGCGATCTTCCCTGCAGAAAGTCTTTATAAGGACGTTAAGTTACCTCCGGAAACTCCCGAATTATTGGTACTTACGGAAAAGACTGATCATTGGCAGGGAAAAGTTAAGAAATTCTTTGAAGAAACGGCCACTCAAATTTAGCTTCCGAAGGTCCCAAACGGCGTCATAAAGGAAGAGTGACAAAGGAAAGAATAATGATTAATTTAAACGCTACAACTCCGACATTGGCTATCAGCGACAGCTTCTTTAGCTCGATGGAACGGCTCCCAGGAAAAACGATCTCCAAGGTTGCTAAGTTCATAAAAAAATTTGGATCCAATCCGACATCGAAGGGTATTCACTACGAAAAAGTGAATAATCCCTCGGAACCGCTTTTCAGATCGGCTCGAATTGATGACGACTACAGATTGATCATTAAACATCCGGAGGATGGAAATGTTTTCATTCTCCTTTATGTCGCTAAACATGATGATGCCTATGAATGGGCAGAGACTCATCGATGTAAAGTCAATTCAAGAACGAATACGCTTCAGGTTTTCAAAGCACCCCCAGCAACGGAAACCTCTACGATCTCAGAAGAGGACGACGAAGAAGGCTCTGGATTTCTTTTTAAAGAATTGGTGCCTCCAGTTCAACCTAAATTGCCTGGGTTGTTTAAACCCCTTTTTACAAGTTTTAGTGACGAAGATCTCCTAAGCATAGGTGTGCCTCGGGAGACCCTGTCACTTGTAAGATCTTTTTGTTCGTTTGATGATATTCATCACAACCGTAAGGATCTTCCGCCGGACGTCTTCGATTCTTTGTGTGCGCTGGCAGAGGGAGACTCACTTGAGGAAGTCAAAAAACTTTTTGAGAATTCCTCAGCGGAAAATGAGCAGGCGCATAAGCAACTGAATTCCGATAAAGAACCCTTTGCTGAAGTTAATGAAAGAACACAGAGAGGTTTCAAACTTCTGGGTGCTGACGACCTTATGGAAGAGGTTACTAAAGAATCTCTTCTAACCTGGCGTATTTTTCTCCATCCTTATCAAAAGAAATTGGTTGAAAGAAAGTCTTTGACTCCTATGTTGGTTAGAGGCGTTGCGGGAACTGGAAAAACCTTAGTTGCTTTGTACCGGGCTAACTTTCTAGCGGGAGAAATTCCACCCAACTCATCCCAAAAGATTCTCTTGACAACGTTCACTAAAAATTTGGCCGAGGACCTATCAGCTCAACTGAACAATATTTGCTCTGATGAGGCTCGGGCAAAGATCGAAGTAGCCAACATTGATGCTTGGGTTTCCGGGTTCCTCAAACAGAACAATTGCCCGTTCAATATTGTCTATCCCGGAAGTCCGGTGTATGAAAGTTGTTGGAAAAACGCAATAACCTACGCGGATCCTTCGGCCAAGTTAGACGATGATTTTTATGACACCGAATGGCGCAGGGTCATCCTCGAGCAAGGAATTCGCACGGAAAACGAATATCTCAGAGCGCCAAGAAGAGGGCGCGGAAGCAGTATTACGCGAGAGCAGAGAAAAAAGGCGTGGGTTGTATTCGAGGAAATGCGCTCAAACCTTGAAAAAAGACATGCAATGACGATTGAGGACGCTTGCGCGATGGCCCGGGGCATTTTGACGGCAAATCCTGGCTTTGCTAACTACTTCTCGGTTATTGTTGATGAGACCCAGGACATGAACGAGCAGGCTTTAAAACTTTTGGCTGCTCTGGCTAAACACACACCTGAATCTGAACCGGCAATCTTCATGGTGGGAGACGCTCACCAAAGAATTTATGCTCGTAAGGTCTCCCTTGGTGCTTGCGGAATTAACGTTAGAGGCCGAAGGAGCACACGTCTCAAGCTTGTCTACCGAACGACCGAAGAGATCCGGAAACTTTCTGAAAAGGTCCTTCTTGGACAAACCGTTGACGATATGGATGAAGGAGTAGAAGGCGACCAAGCTTTGACGTCGGCCTATTCACTTCGACACGGGAAGGCTCCCGAGATCTATGATGCAGTCGATGAGGATGCACAAGTCGATTGGGTTTTAGACCAAATCCGAGCCGCTGACTGTCCGGATAATGAAGCATGCGTCGTTTTTCGCACCAAAGAATTTTTAAAGGCTTTTAAAGATAAACTGGATGAGAGACGATGCCCGAACGTAGTTATCAAGTCTAGCGAGAATACGACAAGTCCCGGAATTCGCTTGTCGACGATGCATCGAGTCAAGGGTCTTGAATTCAAGCTGCTTTTCATTGCGGATTGCAATCAAGGTATCGTTCCATTAGAGAAAGCACTTAAATCAAGTGACAAACAAGAGAAGGCGATAAAGGAGATGACGGAAAGATCTCTGTTCTACGTTGCATGTTCTCGAGCTCGAGATAAACTCTTAATCAGCAGCACTGGAACAAGAAGTGAATACTTGAAGCGGTGAGGCTTCTTCCAGGTATTGTGATTTAAGTTTGTGTGAGCTGAGAGCGCCTCCTATCACCTGGCCGTTTTCAGCTGTGGTGTGAGAGAAAAAGATGGTAAAAAGTCTGCGCCAGGAGTCCATTAAATGGGGCAGATTCTTAACTTAGAAGAATTAATTAGTCCAGTACTCAGCCTTCACGCTGGTGGTTTCTAGATATTTAGCGATTAGCCTTTTTAGATGCCCGCTTACGATGTTTCAGACTAAGATCCTGCAAAGTTCGCCCCAGAACATCTTCTTTCGCCAATAGGAGAATGTCGTCATCTAATTGCAAAGCGTAGAGAACCCGAAGATAGATTCCGATGGAGACGGTAGGCAGACCTTTTTCAATTCGATTGATCGTCAACGGGGAACAAGTGGCTCGCTCAGCTACTTGAGCAATTGAGAGGTCGCGCCTTAACCGAGCGAGTTTGATTTGTTCTCCGACGATTGCCATTTTTTGTTCTAATTTTCGAGGAAGCTTTGTTCCCATAGTGGTTTTAGGCATATCTAATCGATCAAATAATATATATTAATCTAATTAATCTTTATTTTAAGATAGATTAATGGTGAATTCCAGTCTTACCTCACAGTAAAAAGTCGATTCCGATCGAAATTGGAACAATGGCGGACGGTAAGAAATGCCTTTGCTCGGATTGAGGAGAGTTGTTATCTTAAAATTGACTAAGGAGAGACAAAAGGAAGACAAATGGCGATCAATCAGCTGAGAGCTTTACCACTCGGAACATCGGACTTTATTGCTTTGAGAATGGCTAATGAAATCTACGTTGATAAAACAGAGATGGTTTTTAGCTTGGCTGTTAATCGTGGTAAATATTTTCTTGCTAGACCGAGAAGGTTTGGTAAATCTCTTCTGATATCGACTTTTGAGTCCTTATTTAAGTTCGGCTTACGTGACTTTAAAGGTTTGGCTATTGAGAACCTTTGGAAGGAAAATGCAGCCTATAACGTAGTGCGGCTGGATTTTTCGGAAATTAAGGATTTCGCGGATGCTGAATCCTTTTCAGAACGACTGATATCTCTTATCTCGCGGAAATTTGCGCCCTATGGTTTCCGCTACGAACTTCGCCCCTTTAAAACAGTTTCGGATCAGCTTTCTGATTGGTTGAGTGCTCAGGAAAAAAATTCTTTAGTTCTTTTAATCGATGAGTACGACGCGCCTCTTACTTCCTGTCTGAACAACAAAAGTCTTTTCGTAGAGGTTCGCAGGGCCTTGTCTGCTTTTTATTCTGTTTTGAAGTCAAATGAAGGTGCGTTGAGATTTGCGTTCATCACGGGGATCACAAAGTTTAATAAGACAAGCATATTTTCAGAGCTGAATAATCTTTCGGACCTCTCTTTAGATGTGGAATATGGCACCTTGTTAGGCTATACATACTCCGAAACGCAGAAATACTTTTCCGGATACCTAGACAATGCCGCCTCGTTGTTAAGCATCTCGAGAGAAAAGCTCACCGAGGAGCTCATCAAACATTACGACGGTTTTTGCTTTGAAAGAACGGCGAAAGAGCATGTTTTTGCACCATGGTCAATGCTGAACTTTCTCTCATCACCTCGAAACGGTTTTGTGGACTATTGGTTTGAGAGCGGCGGAAAGCCGTCTGTCTTAGTTGAATACTTGAAATCTCACGCTCTTAGACATCCTGAAGAGTATGGGCGTGAAAAATCGATTTCACTTTCTACTCTTTCAGGATCTTCTGATTTGGAAAATTTGTCGGATTTGGGTCTTCTGACACAAGCAGGCTACCTGACGATCAAGGCGGTAAGGTACGGAGATACGGTATTTCTTGATTATCCTAACTTAGAAGTGAAGTGTGCTATGGCTCAGTTATATATGGAGCGCTTGCTCGATGGCAAAGTCGCCGGTCAAGTGGGCGCGGGGCCAATAGTAAAGGTACTAGCTGAAGAATCTGCCGAGTCGGTATTCCATATTCTGAACCGACTTTTCATGGCAATTGATTACCAGAACCACCCGGTGAAGGACGAAGCTTCCTTGCGTGCTTATGTTCAGGTCTATTTCTCAGGAGCAGGGTTAGAGCCAAAAGTTGAACAGCACAATGCTCACGGAAGGAGTGATCTAGAAGTAAGCGTTGGAGAAAGACATTGGGTTTTCGAGTTCAAAGTTTCCTATGACGGGAAGAAGGAAGAAGAAACTCTTTCAGAAGGTATTTCTCAGATGAAAGCCAGACACTACGAGGAGCAAGGAGATTTCAAGGAACTCAAGCGCGTCGTGTTGGTCTATTCAATTCCATCTCGCCAATTCGTGAAATGGAAACTGCTGACGTTCTAAAAAATCATCACTAATTCTTAGCTAGGTACGGAATTTTTCTATAGTCCACTATAGAATTTTTCCATAGTCGGCTATAGAATTTTTCCGAAGTCTGTCACGGATTTTCGATAGTGTGGAAGAGCAGCTCGAAATCTTCTGAGTCGGGGCTGAAACGATAAAGGTTGCCTTCCGATAAATCGTAGTAAAGTGCGTGAAGCTTGAGCTGTCCGTTTTTAACACGCTCTGCGATCCAAGGATATGAGAGCAGGTTATCAAGGGAAATCAGCACGGCGCCTTCTTCACAGTGGCGGCTTCGAGTCTTTTCATCTTCATCGCCCGTAATAGCTTGGAGGCGTTCCAAAGCCGGAGAGGCAATGCCAACCCAGTCTTGAATATAAGTTTCTCCGGCAATGGTTTCAGGAGCCATGAGTCCGTGGATGCCGCCGCAATGAGAGTGGCCCATGACAACGATGTGCTCGACGTTGAGGTGTTTAACTCCGTATTCAATGGCGCTCATCACAGAACAAGGATTTGAGGCCTGTGTAACAGCGGGAACTAACGCAGCCACGTTTCTGATCACAAACAAATCACCGGGCTTGCAGTGCAAAAGAATTGCCGGATCGACTCTCGAATCGCAGCAGGCGACAACCAGCGTTTTAGGATTCTGGGCCTTTTCCAGTGATTCGAAATACTGTCTTTCCTTTAAGAAGTAAGTCTGTTTGAAGTTGTGGAAGCCTTCTATAAGTTTGTGAAAATTATCCATTTTGTTCTGAGTTTTGTTGTTTGAGTTCACAGAACTATACAACGGCGACACGCTCAGCCATTCGAGACTTTGCCCCGATTTACGACTCAAGAATCAATGACCGGCAAGAATGTACAGGAGCCAGTAGTCTGCGGAGTAAAGTCCTGAGCCGACAATAAATATCGCAATGAGCCCGAATAAATAAGGAAGGGCCGGAGAGGTCAGATCCTTGCCGATGGTGACTTTGGTTGCGATTGTGAAGCTAACGATCGCAGGAATGACTGCCAGCCTCGTGAGGAAACCAGCCATGAGAAATAGCGGAACGAAGGTTTCAATGATGGCGGCTGAGTAATACCCGACCCGTGGAGAAAAGAATAAGACCTTCGGAAACTTCGTAGCGTTTTCCGGATGGAAAAGTTTCTGCACTCCGTATGGCAGCATCGCTAACGCAATTGCCCATCTAAACAGTAAAGAAGCCATGCTGGCAGAAGTTGGATCGCAGGTCCAATGCAATATGGTGGTTATCATTTCAATTCCTTAATTTTCGAAGGAAATTTTAGAAAAGAACTACAACGGCAATGGGTTAGGTCTGCTTAAATGAGGCAGTGAAGGAAAGCAGTTAGAAGAAAATCTGTTTTTTGAAGGTAACGATCGAAGCAGCAAACCCGAAAAATCAAGACTTCGACAGAGCTGTTTACCGCTCACAAAATTGTTCCTGAGTGACGGCTTCAAATCTATAATCAGTTTGTTTCAGCGGCTGGTTTTTACTGAAACACGCTCAACAGGAAACCTGTGAAGCAGCCGCAAAATATTCCGATAATTTGCGGCCCCCTGAGCGGCAAGAAATTTGTCCAAGGTGAAAAAGTGATTAAAGACTTAATAGAGAATTCATATCTCTTCGGCGGGAATGCTCCTTACGTAGAAGATTTATACGAGCAGTACCTCGAAGACCCAAGTTCCGTAGATGAGAAATGGCGTCAGTACTTTGACCGCCTGCAGCAGGCGCCGGCTTCCGACGGCCGCGTCGAAACCGTCGACGTTCCTCATGCACCTATTGTTGAAGCTTTCGCACAGAGAGCGTCCGAACCTCGTTCAACCGTTTGCTCGGTGAGCGAGCGAGATCTCGACTTGGCTAAAAAGCAGGTTGCGGTTCAGTCCATCATCGGCGCTTACCGATTCCTGGGAAGTCGCTGGGCTAATCTTGACCCGCTGCACAGAAGAGAGCGCCCGAAGATCCCCGAGCTTGAACCGTCTTTCTACGGCTTGTCCGAAACAGATATGGACAGCACTTTCTCGACCGCCAATACGTACTTTGGCGCCGATAAGATGACGCTTCGCGACTTGATCGCTGCCTTGAAACAAACTTATTGCAGCGATATCGGTATCGAATTCATGTACATCAGCGATCCGGTGATCAAACGCTGGTGGCAGCAAAAACTTGAACCTTGCCGCTCAACCCCGAGCATGGATGCGAAGTCAAAGAAACGCATTCTTGAAGAATTGACGGCTGCAGAAGGTTTGGAGCGTTATCTCCATACTAAATATGTCGGTCAGAAACGCTTCTCGCTCGAAGGCGGAGAAAGCTTCATTGTCGCCATGGACGAGATCGTAGAAACGGGTGCCGCTCAAGGCCTGGAAGAAATGGTCATCGGTATGGCGCACCGCGGACGTCTCAATGTGCTCGTCAATACACTTGGTAAAGCTCCGAGCGAATTGTTTGCTGAGTTTGAAGGCCACTACAAGAGTAAAGACCTGCCGGCCGGCGACGTGAAATACCACAACGGTTTCTCTAGCGACGTCGTCACAGCCTCGGGACCGATTCATCTGGCCTTAGCCTTTAATCCTTCTCATCTTGAAATCGT
>OKXB01001676.1_pt1 | contig 20401 bp, 16 predicted proteins | sample 1601731 | NCBI WGS metagenome assembly OKXB01 (sample SAMN04414077, study PRJEB24778) | human gut metagenome | material: faecal | host: Homo sapiens | reverse complement strand
TCGAAGACTCCATAATGAGAAAGCTCGTAAAATTCCTCAAAGGCCGCGGAACCGGCATGTGCTCCGCCTGTCCAAACCGCTCGCCGACCTGCGAGGCAACTTGCCCCCACGCAATGCCGCTTAGCGAGCTCTCAAAAGGCGAACGCGCGCTTGTCCTTTCAATAGATAAAAAAATCGGGAACCTCGCGACTTACGCCGGAATGGGCCTTACAATAGGCTCGACTGTTTCCATACTGCGTGTGGCGCCGCTCGGAGACCCTGTGATAATAAGCGTCCACGGCTCGGAAATTTCAATGAGAAAATCCCAGCTGCGAAACATTATGGTTAAGCGCATATAAAATTTTTAAAACCAAGTTAGGCAAAACTAACATATGAAAAACGGCCATCTTAAAATACTGCTCGCCGGGAATCCAAACTCCGGAAAGACGACCATTTTTAACGAGCTCTCGGGAATGAGGGCGAAAGTCGGCAACTACGCCGGCGTGACAGTGGAAAAGAAGACTGGCAAGTTCAGCGCGGGAGGCTTTGAAATAGAAGTCGAAGACCTGCCGGGCGTCTATACGCTATCCGCCTCCACTGCCGAGGAGAAAGTCGCGGCCGACGCCATTTCGGCGGGAGGCTTCGACCTTATCGTAAATGTCGTCGATTCGTCCAATTTTGAGAGAAACCTATTTCTTACGATGCAACTCGCGGAGATGAAAATGCCGATGATTGTCGCCCTAAACATGAGCGACGAACTCGAAAAGGAGGGCAAATTCATCGACGCCGCTTCCCTTTCTGCCGCGATTGGCTGCCCGGTGATAAAAACCACAGGCTACGACGCCCGCTCCGTATCCGGACTAAAAAATTTCATTGCGGAAAACGCGCGCGCATGCACCCTCGCGCACTTCCCATGGAAATCCTCCGGCGACAATATCCTCACGAGAAAAATGGCGGAAATTTCCAGAATAATTTCCGATGCCCTGCCGCCGCCTTTCAAGTCGTACGCGGATTGGATGGCAGTGAGATTTCTCGAAAAAGACGCTTCGGTGACCGCCTCCATACGCGAAAAAGCCCCGCATGTATACGAAGCCGCAAAAGCCTGCGCCGCCGAGCTCGAAGCCCAGACGGACGAAAATCCGGGCGCGCTCGTGGCAGCCGCAAGGTACAAAATTATAGACGATATTTGCATGCCGTGCCTAAAAACCCGCGCCCACGCCCGCGCAAACGCGACAAGAATACTCGACTGCATATTTCTAAACAGGTTTGTAGGCATACCCATTTTCTTCGCGCTGATGTACGGCGTATTCGAATTCGTATTTGCGCTCGGCGAGCCGCTAATGGCGGTGCTTGAACATTTTTTTGCGGCGCTCGCAGGCGCAATAGGGGCTTCGTGGCCCGACAGCATGCCTTTCCTAAAAAAGCTCGTTATTGAGGGCGTAATAGGAGGAGTTGGCGGCGTATTCGTGTTTCTGCCGAATGTCGCACTGCTCTTCCTTGCGCTCTCGATTCTCGAAGACAGCGGGTATATGGCAAGGGCGGCATTCTTATGCGACAGGTTCATGCGAAGGTTCGGTTTAAGCGGCTCTAGCGTAATACCAATGCTTCTTGGCTTTGGCTGCTCGGTCCCGGCCATTATGGCAACGCGCGCGCTAAAATCGCGCATGGAAAGGCTGGCGACGATTATGGTCATTCCGCTATTTAGCTGCGGGGCGCGCTTCCCCGTATACATGCTGCTTATTCCCGCATTTTTTGCGCCAAAGTACTGCGGCCCGGTTATGTTTGCAATATATATAATAGGAATCGCGGCAGCTATGGCGCTAGCAAAAGTATTGCGCGAAACCGTCGTAAAAGGCGAAGACTCGTCGTTTCTGATAGAGCTGCCTCCGTACAGGTTACCGAGAATTAAGACGGTGGCGCTGGAAGTGTGGTGCAAAACCTACGGATTTATCCAAAAGGCAGGTACGATAATCTTGGCGATGTCCATTATACTCTGGACGCTTTCAACATTCCCGGAAAAGAAAAATTTTACGCAAGATTATGACGCCGCCGCCGCAAAAATAGAGGCGGACGCCTCCATAGACGCAAAAACAAAAGCTTCCCAAACCGCGCAAATAGAAAACGCAAAGCTAAAAGAATCGTTCGACTACACCGCAATGGGCAGAATTGGCAACGCGCTTGAACCGCTATTTAAACCGCTCGGATTCGACAATAAAATAGTAAGCGCGCTTATAGGGTCGCTCGCGGCAAAGGAGGTCTTCATTTCCCAGCTCGGCATAATCTACGGATCGGGCTCGGGCGACAAAAATGCGGATGTTTCGCTTCGGCAAAAAATATCTGCCGACTACACACAAGCGCAGGGTGTAAGCATTCTTATATTCATATTAATGACAGCCCCCTGCATCGCGACTCTCGCAACAACATACTCAGAGACTAGGTCGTTAAAGATGGCCGCTGCGCAATTCTTTGGGCTCGCGCTGCTCGCATATTGCATGGCATTTATTTTTTACAGGATAGCGCTGCTCGCATAGCGCGTTGTTGCTGTGGTTATGTTTTTTTGCAATATGACCACGTCTGAAAGGCATTAGTTTTTTAATTCTAAAACAAAAACCGCATTCTTATTTTATTATTAAAAAAATAAGGAATTTTTAGCCGTCGGAAAATATGTTGACTTTATTAAAAAAAACGGCAAAATACATGCATGAATGCGAGTAAACTATCTTTCAAAATAATACCTTTCGCTTTGGCTCTAAACTGCTTTGGCATGCTCTCAGCAGCTGAAAATACATTTTATTTTTGGGGAGACGCAACGGGACATCAAAAAATGCCAAATGTCGTCGACGCAGCAGCTTGGAGTACATCAAGAAGCGAATATGTACCGCCATCTGAGGGGACGAATGTCAACTCTACGGACGCGAATTGGGTAATAGACTACGAAGCACATCTTCCCATAAGCATGCGCATAGAGGGATACTATTACAATATAACAACCCCAACCCTTAACTTGGGTTCGATATCAATAGTAAACTTTAACTATAACAATATAGGCTCCTATTACGACTCAAACAACAATCTGGTCTCAGACGGCAACGCAAGCGCCAAAACAATGCTAATTTCCGACGCCAATAATGCATACTGGAATATTGGCAATTTTACATTCTCAGGCGGAACATCCTCGGCGACAGTAGTGTTTGGGTCGTCAAAATTCAATTCAACGCAACCTGAAGTTACGCTTGGGAGCGTCGATATAGGCAGCGACGGCGCAAAATCAATTATATACTTTGGCGGAGACGCTTCGGGCGTTTGCCTCGCAACTATGGGTGACAGCGCCGGAACAAACGTCACTATGAATGAAGATGCCTGCATGAAATACCTAACAGTAAACGGAGATTTCAACATAACAGGCAATTCAACTGTCGGCTTGAATGTCTGGAATGAAGACACATCCGCGCTGCACTCGGAAAACACGCCCGACATTGTAATAGATGGAGTCGTGAGAATGACGCCTTCCAGCGCCGGAGAGCTCCCGCGGCTAAATATTTTAAACAGGGTAAGTGTCATAAGCTGGAGCTCCTCGAAGCCCGCGCCTGGGGCAACGCACATTTACGCAAAAATCGGCGGTCTTGATGGCAGAGGCGTTTTTACGAACAACTCGCGCACATTGGAATCGAGCACGGTGAAATTGATATTTACAAATGAAGTTGACTGTGAATTCAGCGGTGAATTCAGCGAAAAACCCGCCGACGACGTCACAACCGTAATGAGCGTTAAAATGGCCGGAGTAGACGGGAAAAAGCAGATAATCCACGCAGACGCGCAATTTAGCGGCACAGTGGAAGTCGAAAGCGGTGCGCTTATAATGAAAAGTACAACTGCCCTCGGCAAGCTTACTATGACGGGCGGAGCATTTGGCGGCATAGACGGCGGAGTGACAGTGTCCGGCGCCGACTGGTACGGCGGCGACATTATCCTTTACGGCGCCGATGCGCTCAATAGCGGAATCGCCGACAAAATAACCGTCGACGGCAAACTTTCAAAACTTGGAGACGGCCCAATAGGAGTAGATTTTAACGGCTATGAAGTGTCGTCCGACTACATAGACAACGAAGAAATGTTCTATGAGCTGCTAACAGCAACCGAACGCGAAGGCTTCTCCGACGACGCAAATGAAGATTTTTACGCGAAGAATCTCGAAAACTGCTTTGCAAAATTTGAATGGGTTGGGGATACGCTTACAGTGTCGTTCGCGAGTGTCCCAGAACCCGCCGAGATAGGCGCGCTGATAGGGCTTTTAACGCTTGCAATCGCGGCGCGTAGAAAAAGATAACCCATAAAGTTGGCATTGCGCGCCAATAAAGCGACAAAGAAGCTTCGGTTAAGCCGAAGCTTCTTTTGTATTCCGAATTAAAACGCATAAAGCTTTTTTATAAGTACATTTACACATAATAATACAGAAATTGGTAAACATCGAGCGCGGAGATTTGTTTTATATAAAAAACTTAATTTCAATACAAAGGATTGACAGATTCCATACATCTATTTTTATGTAAAAGTACGGCGCACAACTATCGATATTTTAGACGCCGCTTCGCCAAAAGAGAGGGAATAATAAACATGAGGGAAATACTGCTCGACACCGATATCGCCGAACTTCACATGCCGCTTATATTTGAATCGCATGAGGAGGCTATTTCCGAATTCGGACGCGCATTACGCACAATGCAAAACCTCGGAGCTCAAATTGTCTGCGTAGAACTATTTGGGCCAAAGTGGGTGGCGGACGCAGCTGGAGATATTTTGATGGGAATCCCCGCAAACCATATATTGCCGCTCTGTGAAACAGAACTCCCAGTTCTCGCGGGAGCCCACATCACCGCAATAAGAGGGACACGCGCAGATTTTAATAAAGTAGGAGACTACTTTACCGCAACATATACAGCGGGCGGTATAAAATATTTCAGGAGCTTCGGAATAACACCGGGAAAATCCAGCGCAGACGGATACGGGGAAACCATAAAAAATCTCTCTACTATGAAGGTTTTGCTCGAAAGCTGCGGATACAAATTTACAGACATCGCAAGAACGTGGTTTTACAATTTTGAACTGCTCGACTGGTACTCCGAATTCAACCGCGCAAGAACTGAATTTTTTGAAAAAGAAGGCATATTTAAAGCATTGCTACCAGCAAGCACGGGAATCGGCGCCCCCAATCCCGCTGGAGCAAAGATAGAGAGCGGAATACTCGCAATAAAAAGCGACGGCAGCAATAGATTTTGGGACGTGCGCGAACTTCAATCCCCTCTGCAGTGCGGAGCGCCCGAATACGGAAGCTCCTTTTCAAGAGCAGTGGAAATTGATACAGAGCATTCAAGGCGCATAATAATATCAGGAACCGCAAGCATAGAACCTGGAGGAGCAACTGCACACCTTGGCGATATTGAAAAACAAGTCGATCTTACAATGTGTGTTATTGAAGGCATATTAAAATCACGCGGCATGGATTTCTCCGATACGATAAGGGCGATAGCATACTGCCAGCGGCCAGAATTCTACGCCGCCTTTAAAAATTGGTGCTGCAAACGCAATCTAGAGCTGCCCCACTGCCCCTCATACAGCACAGTTTGCCGTGACGACCTACTATTTGAAGTGGAGCTAGACGCCGCTAAAAATGGTGAAAAGCAATAGGGATTCAAAAATTCCAAAAACTTTTCCCCCATCAACTCTTCCCAAAGTAAATTTGCGGCGATTCCTGTTGTGTGGTATTTGTAGCCCATCATGGCTACACAAAGCAATTCAATCACAAACAGGATAATAATACGCGCCGACTCGCAAAATTCGGACTCCCCGAAAAACGCGCAGACTTCGCGCGAGATATCGTTAAAGTCGCACGACGACATCGAATTCGCAATAACGCTCGCAAAATCCGGAGAGAGCATATCCGCGGCGGCCGTAGCGAAAGTATGCGTCGAGATATTCGACGTAGGCGCGAGAAACGCTCCGTCGCCGCGAAGCGTAAAACTTCTATTCTCTAAAAGTACTGAGAATATATCCGACATATCCGACACTTGCCCTTTCAATGCAATAATAGAAGTTGCAGCAGAGGAAAACGCATTTGATGCCGGCTCCAAATGGATCCGCGTATGCGCATTTTCTCCCGAAGGGAAACGGACAACATTTACGCAGGGCTGGATAAATATTGAGGAATCATTTGGCGATTCCCCGTCTGCGGAAACGGAAATTGTGCAGTCTTTTTTAAAAACAGAAGATGCGAAAAGTATTTTTTTACAAAAAAATAAAAATCTGTCAGACTTGCTCGATAAGGCTGCTGCCCTCGAAAATTTAGGCGCGCTTTCTGCGTCCGAAACTTTGCAATCCATAGAATCTGCATGCGCGCAAAAGGCAGATACAACCCACGAACATTCGGAATATTTGAAAAAATCCGACGCGCAAAATCTTTACGCAAGCGCCGAAAGCACAGAATTGTCTCTAAACGAAATTGAATCTGAAATAAGTACATTAGAGAACAATATAACATCTACTGAAAACAGTATAGCAGCAGTAGAAAATAAAGTTTTAGATTCGCGTCTTTCCAAGCTTTCGGCGGGCGCGCTATATTTTAACTCAGGCAAGCTTTCAGGCTCAAATTTTGCAGTTCCGACATTTCCGTTTTCGATTTGCGCGACAGTGCGAATTGATGCGTGGAGAGGAGCAAATGAAAATCAGCAAACAATATTTCAATGCGGCGATTATGGAAGTACGACTGACCCGTGGGTTTCATTAGCGTTCGCGGAATCTACAAGTAGCGCAAAATTAAGACTTATAATGCTTTTAGTTATTGATGGAGCGTTAAAAACAACAGAGGTAAATCGCTCATTAGATTTATCAACTTTTCTGGGGAAAATGCACACAATAATAGGCATTTGCCGGGCTGTCACAACCGAAGTGTTGAATTGGGATATTTATATTGACGGTGCAAAGCAGAATATAAGTTCAAGTTTAAAAAATGTAGTAGTTAGCTCACTCAGTGGCACGAGGAATTGGGCAGTTAATACGTCGAATTATAATTTTTCGAGTCAAACTGCTTCGGCGAATCCGATGATGTTGCGCAATTTGTACATTTTTAATTTTGATATAAGCGCGGAAGGCTCGCCGTACAGCATTGCGGACTATGAGGCGGGCAGGCTTATTCCGCCCGAATTAAAGCCTTCGCAAGTTTCGCTTGCGCTCGAAAACTACACAATCGCGCGCAATACAACTACTACGCTTGTGAAAGACGCTTCGGGCAATTCTAACGACGCGACAGTCAAAGGGAACGTCGCTGGCGACAACGACCAGTCAATAAAAGTTTTCGTGGACGAAATCAAAACTCAAATAAATCAATCAAATGGCTAGTCGGTAAAAAAAACTTAAATGTTAATCGAAGGCGCATTGTTTATACAATCGCCTCACATATAGGAACAATAAAAAACTTAAATGTTAATTGAAGGCGCATTGTTTATACAATCGCCGCACATATAGGAACAATAAAATGGCTAAAAAAATTCTAATCAAAAGCAAGGAAGGTGTAGAAATACACTTCGCGCTCAAAGAAATCACTCTCAAAGGAGAGGCAATAACAAAATTCCCGAGCGGGGAGGAATGGAGCGACGGGCTCTCGAAGCCGTACGTTTACGGCGAAAGCTACGTTGACCAGCTTCCCGACGCGATAGTCTCGCAAATTGCGGCGCTCTTGATACCCGCAGATATTGAAGCGGAATCGGAGGAAGCGGAGCAAGCCGCTCAAGCGCAGGAGCAAGCTTAATGCAGGAGGATAATGTATGATATACACAAAAGAGAAAATGGCGGCTATCCGCGCGGGCGTGCAGAAAGCGGGGTTGTCAGCGCCGCAGGATTTTTTCGATGCGGGAATCGACGAACTTTGCGAAGTTTGCAACGGAGTGGGCGGCTCAGAACTCTCGAACGACTCGCGCTTAAAACTCACAAGGGCGTTTTCGTTCATAGAGTATTCGGCGGCTGTGCACGACTGGCGCTATGCGAAGTCGGACGGCACAGAGGAAAAAAGGCTCGAAGCCGACAAGGAATTTAGGGCAAATATGCTCGACGAAATTTTGTACCGCGCGCCAAGCTGGAAGTGGTGGAAGGAATTAAAAGCGCTGGGTACGTATTCGCTCGTTCGCAAATTGGGCAGAGCCGCTTGGTGCATTGCCTTTGCGGAAAGCGCGACAAAACAGGCGGAATCCGCCGAAGAAACGGGGGCGCAAAATGGGTGAAGTAATACAGACTCTTTGGGATTCGGGAGCGCTTGGCGCGATATTTACAGGGCTTGTCACAATCTTGGGGCAACTGTCGGCTCTCAACACGCAAAAATATACGGCGGTATTGGAAGCCCTACAAAAGCAGCAGGCGGCTGACATAACGGCGCACGACGCGGCATTTACTCGCACAAAGGACGACGGCGGAACGTGGACGCGCAGGGCGATGATGTTTGCGGCGTTTGCGATGCTTGGAATCGCGCCGTTTGTGTTTGCGTTTTTTAAGGATATACCCGTTGCAGTGGAGACTGTCGAGCAAACAGGCGGCTGGCTGTGGGGATTGATTCCCGAAAAGGAAAGTTTTGCAGTGGCGTATGTGAAAGGATTTTACCTTGCCGACGTTTGGAAAGAATTGATGGCAAACCTCGTTTCGGCATACGTCGGCGCAGGGCTTACAAGAAAAGCTTTTAAATTGGGGAAATAAAATTTATAAACAAATTGTAATATGCAACCGGGTTGAATGTAGAAAATTTAATCCGGTTTTTTTTTAGAAAAAGAGAATTTATAAAATGCCAAAGAGATTTATTAAAATTTTAAATCGGCACAAATGCCATAAACGACGCCCATTATATATTTCGAAAAATTTTATATTGTTTGTATAATATATTTTATACGGGAAGTTAACTATGCAAAGGCAAGAAATGTATGCCAAAAAGTGAGTGGGAAATTTTGCTTGCAAAATTCTGCCGTTAGCTCAAACGTTTGAGGTGTATGTAAGTTAAACGCTTAGCAAACAAATCGCAAAGGTAAAATATGAGAAAATTTTTACAAATAGCAGCAATTACAGCAATAGCCGCATGTTTCTGCGCTTGTTCTTCGACAGCCGAAAATACCACCGTCGCCAAGCACAGAAAAATAGGTGTGCAAATGTATACTTTCCATAAAAAGACTTTGGAAGAATCACTGCCTCTGATGAAAAAAGCCGGAATAACAGGCGTAGGGTTGACGGCAGGGCAAGCGCTTAGCAAAAAATACCCGAATGTAAAACGTATAGGGCCCGACATGAACAAAGAAGAGAGGGATTACCTCAAAAAGCTGCTTGCCGATAATGGTTGCGTGCCTGTAAGTTTCGGGGTATATTACACACCAAATAAGTCAGACATAGAAAGAGCCTGCGCTTTTGCAAAAGAAATAGGCGTCCCGATAATCCTCACAGAATCTCCGGCAGACTGGCTTGACGACTGGGAAAAATACTGCGCCAAATACGGTGTAAAAATGGCTTTGCACAATCACGCGATAGACAATAAGGCCAATAAATATTACGACCCGAAAGTGGTCCGCGACCTCATAAAGAACTACAAGCATATATACGCCTGCCCCGACAACGGCCATTGGTCGCGCTCAAAAATTGACGGTGTAGAAGGATACAATACACTTGAAGGAAAAATTGCGATAGTCCACTTTAAAGACCAGAAAGAGTTTGGGAATATTAAAAACCAGCCGGTAGTCTTTGGAACAGGCCAGCTCAACACGGAGGCGTTGCTCGCCGAGCTCGATAGACAGGGTTTTGACGGATACTTCCTCATTGAACACGAAACCAACTATGACAACAACCTTCCGGAAGTCATAAAGTGCGCCGAATATCTAAGAACTCATTAGTTTTGTTGAAACAAGAAGGTTCTATCTTAGAAATTTTGCTCTAAAAAATAAAAATCCGCCGAAGTGCGGATTTTTTTGTTTAGGGACAAAGTAATTTTAATAGCCGCGCCAAAAATTGGACTTAAATGGTTTTTTTATTTCTTTTAGTTTATATTTCTTGAAGTGTAGCGCAATTCAGCAATATATTTCGGTTATGAAAAAGCTTATAACTATATTGATTGCAGCAAGCGCATTTCTATGCGGATGCGCAACATCAACATGCCCGGCAAAAGCTCCTAGGAAAGTTGCTGTTCAGACTTGGACATTCCACAACAATACTCTGACCGAAACTGTAAATATGCTTAAAGGCACGCCCGTGCGCGCACTGCAATGCTATCCCGGGCAAAAGCTCGGTGGCAAATTCGGCAAAAACGCCGCATTTGGCCACTGGATGACACCGGAGCAGAAGGCGTACGTAAAAGAGCTCGTTTTCGGCAACGGATTTAAAATCATAGGCTACGGCGTGACGGGAGCCGGCAATGAAAAGGAAATACGCGCTGTCTGCGAATTCGCCAAAGAATTTTCAATACCCGCAATAGCCACTGAATCGCCCAAGAAACTCCTTCCCTTATGGGATAAAATCTGCGGGGAATACGGGATAAAAATGGTGATACACTGCCACCAGAAAGGCAGCGGGAACGACTACTACAACCCCAAAGTTGTGATGGAGCTAATAAAGGACGCGAAAAACGTAGGCGTCTGCGCGGATAACGGCGCGTGGGGCTGCTCGGGAATAGACAATGTTCAGGGGTTTAAGGACGTAAAAGAAAAGCTTGTTGAAATACACTTTAAGGATTTGAAGGAATTTGGCAGGTTAAACAGCCCAACAGTTGCGTATGGAGAAGGCGTCTTGCCCTTGAAGGAAATGCTGGCCGAACTCGACAAACAGGGCTACGACGGCTATTTTATTATAGAGGACGGCTCCGCCAAAGATCCGCTTTTAAATGTCAAAAAGGATCTTGAATTCTTAAAAAACAACTAATCTATAAAAAAATCTTCTACCCACAAAAAAAATTAAAAAAAACACTTGACATAAAGATAATAATGTTCAAAGTGGTGGCATAATAAAAAATTTCTCCTACGGGAGATGGGGTAAATAAATAAAGTAGAAAATAAACTGGCCGGTAGTGTGGGGTACACTACCGGCCTTCTATTTGCGGAAATTCGTGAGATTTCCGCCCCGCATTTTCCAGCCAAATCCAAAAATTTGGGTCAACCCCAAAGGTTGTGGAATAGCGTTTTTTTGACAAATGGGATTTCATAGCTTCACCCCGCCCTTGCCTAGCCTCTAATCTAAAAAATCTCCGTATTCCTTTTTACTCTTGATCCAAAAAATTTCGGAGGATTGGCCTTAAAACCCATATGAAAAATTGAGCCACTATGCCGCCGCGGCTTTATTCCGCGCAGGGCTGCAAAAAACATACTTTACCTTGCAACGCCGCCTAGCGCTATGTCTCTGCCCCGCTTCTTTATCACTATATTAAAGCGTTTTACTAAGAACTCTACCCTACTATTTGTAATAACAAATTCCAAAGGCACATTATACCCCAACCCCATGCTTCCTTGTAATTTTCAATCGCTTTGCGAAGACATCTGCTTCTACTCTTGCCATATCGCGCTTCCCCGGCATACTTAATACATAAACACCACCCAAGCCGGCTGTCTTTTTTTGGTAATAGAAGCCGCTCCCAATATCGCAATTTTTAATAAAATTTTTCCGTTTTATCTTATATGAAATAATCATCAAATGTATTCAGATAAAAAAATACACTTGCACGCACAAATATTAGAGAATCTGGAGTTATTTTTAGCTTTGTTATATTACTTTTTTAATATTACAGTTTTTATCGCAATATCTTGAACTAACTAATTCCCTAATTTTTTTAATGCCTCTTTTGCAGCATCAAGGCCTTGATTGGCTGCCTTTTCCCAATATTCAATCGCTTTTCTTTGATCTGCTTTTTCTACTCCAAATCCTTCGATATAACAAACTCCCAGATTATATTGCGCATAGGAATACCCTTGATCCGCCGCCCTCTTAAAATATTCAAATGCCTTGCCATAATCTGCATCGAAATAGCACTTACCAAGCGTATTTTGCGCCATTGCATGCCCTTGATCTGCCGCCTTCTTCAAATATTCAAACGCCTTTTTATAATCTTTTTCTACTCCTAATCCTTCTATATAACAAACTGCAAGATTATATTGCGCATCGGCATAATCATGATTTGCCGCCATCTTAAAAAAATTAAATGCATTGTTAAAATTTCTCTCACAACCAACACCTTCGGCAAAGCACTTCCCCAACGTATTTTGCGCCACTGCATGCCCTTCACTCACCGCCTCATTCCAATAGTCAATCGCTTTGTTTTGATCTGCTTTTTCTACTCCTAGTCCTCCGATATAACAGCAACCAATATTATATTGCGCATCGGCATTCCCGCTGTCTGCTGCCTTCTTCCAATATTCAAATGCCTTTTTAAAATCTTCTTCTATGCCTTTACCTTCGGCATAGCAAAAACCAAGATTATATTGCGCGTCTATATGCCCTTTATCCGCCGCCTTCTTCAAATATTCAAATGCTTTCTCATAATCTTTTTCTACTCCTTTCCCATCATAATAACACTTTCCAAGGTAGTATTGCGCATCGACATGCCCCTTCTCCGCCGCCTTCTTTAAATATTCAAACGCCTTTTTATAATCTTTTTCTATTCCTTTTCCTTTATAATACAACTTTCCGATGTAGTATTGCGCATTGACGTTACCCTTATCCGCAGCCTTTTCATAGTAATTTTTGAAGCGTTTTTCGATATCGCTACTTTTATTGCATTCTCCACCTTTCTCAGTTATAAATTCACTCATAAATTCGTCAGCAAATATATTTAGGTGAAAAAATATACTTAGGGATACAATCATAAAAAAAGATGATACCATTTTTAATTTGCTCATACTACATCACTCCTTTTCTTTTTTTAATGTATCACTATTTTCTTTTCATATCAAGGCAAAAATATGTTTTATCAATAACATATTAATATAGCATCATATTTTATATACATTGTTTTTGCTCTTATAATTGTCCAAAATCGCTTCTGTTTTTTTTCATTCCTTTTACGCGCACATTTAAACAAGTTCATCGCCAAGGGCAGGTTTCTTTGCGGAAACCAAATATTTCTTCCATTAGGGCGGATATGCTTTCAGATTCTGCTTTCGCGCCTTTTTCAAACGATATTATTTTTACGCTATTGCTGTATAACTCGTAGTTCCTATCATCGGCGACAATTCTGTACAAAATAAAGACATTGCCATTTGATGCCATCTTCATAAGCCTAATATCTGAAAACTCTGTAATTTTCCCAAGATTCTGAAGTACCAAAACTTTTATCGTTCCCTCTCCGTCGAGAACCTCAATATCGCGCATTGCTACAAAATAAATATAGGACTGAACCAGCGAACCTCCATCATTCCTATAAATGCTCAGAACCTGCACACCGCCTTCCAATTCTCCCACCAGCTCGTAAGAATATGATTCAAATGGGCCCGATTTCGTGGTGTCAATATTGGGATTTTTCCAAACCGTTCGGCCGCTAATATAGACATTTCCCTCCTCGAAAAAGGCGTTGGCTTGCGATGGGTCGATTACATATGTGTTGTCGCCCGACTCCGACAACAGGCCCACTAGCTTGATTACAGCCTGCAAGGGCATAAGTTTCTTTTGCCCCTCCGGTATATCCCGCAAACTCAGATTCGGATTCGCCAAACGATAGAATTCACCCTTTATGTATTCGTTCGGCGGACATTTTAACATTTTAGTCCATTCGTACGACTCATTAGGATTAAATGTATACGGAGTGTCTTTCATTTTATGCAGGTCTCCCGCTAAATGCGACAAATTTATTTTTTTCAAATTCAGATCTGAAAAGTAAAGCTCGTAACAAAACCTCGCCTCTGCGCTATTTGGGCTGAATTTCAACAGTATGCCCCTGGCGAGCTCTATATTTTTGTCTGTGGCAATGCCATTTATCAGCATTAGTGCGTACATCACCGCGCCCTTTGGATTTCCCATCAAAGCGGCCTCCCGCAACAGCTTATGCGCACGCTCCTCACAGATCTCCCTTTTAACACCAAGTTTTTTTGTGATTTTTAATACCTTGTCGCTGTCATAATCCTCCATAACCCATTTAGGCAACTGGATAGGAAATTTCGTATCTCCCAAATAGACGCGCGCCAAATAAATTTGAGCCTCAAAATTTCCCTCTTTTACGGCCTTGATTAGAGATTCGTAGTCTATATTTCCGCTGTTGTCTAAGAACGCCTCCCTCCCCTCTTTTGAGGGCGCAGGATTATTCTGTTTGGCACATAAAGAATCGTATTCAAACTTGGCGATATCATAACCCTCTTTGTCTATTAGCGGAAAGATGTATTTTTTTGCTGTATCCAAATTTTTATCAGGATTTTCATCGTTTAAATAGACATAGCTCAAATATAGGCGCGCCCTCTCGTCTCCAAGCGACAACAACTTGTTGTACCATATTTCCGCCTCCTTGAAGTCTCTTTTAAAATAGTGGTAATTGATAGAATTTCCGGAAAACATGTCGCCCAGCATCTTTGCGGCGATTTTTGAAGCGCGCTTTATTTCAGGATTGCCGTCGGAAGGCCTGCCGGCGATATATTTTAAAATTTCCACCGCCTTTTTATTGTCGGGAAAGTCGCTATCGTTGCAGTATGATTTCTCCAAGTAAAAGTCTGCCAAAGAAATATATGCAGTAATATCCCCGCTTTCCGCGCGCTTGCGCATTTCAATTATCTTTTCTCTATCGCATATTATTTTATATCCGCTATTGCCGGAATCTTCCGCATTAATTTTTGACAGAGCCTCGTCAAACACCTTAATGTAAACATCGCCTTCTCTGGAGTCCTCAGGGATTGTCACGCAATGGGTCAGGCACAACAACAGCGGTGCCGCAAGGAACAAACATTTTATTTTATCTATAATTTTCATAGTATTTTTATTATAGTATTGCTGCTGTGCAATAGAAGCAAACGCAAAAATTGCGATGCTTGCCAAATTAAAAGGCGCGCTGTCAATCCGCAGCCATTAAACCTTGTTTTTTTACATATTTTAAATGCAAAAAAATAACCATGCAAGCGTGTTTATTCTGTATAACATAATTAAGGTCCATTTGTAATTTCTGTCATGGAGTGCGGCGCATAAAATAAATTGCAGGCGGAACCGGCACGCTTTATGTTTTTTCGCGCCGCCTGCTTCAGCGAGAAACGAGGCAGCCGCAATTGCTGCGCGGCAAAGTTGATCTGCAAATTTACTACTCTTTAATTCTATTTATCCCGTTTTAATATTGTTCGCAAAAAATGATTTTTTCTTCCTTCAATATATAAGGATTTTCTATTCATACACGCCAAAATATTTTTATACAGCACCTATAAAGATATGCTTCCCGCCTGAAAAACGGGCGTACAAGCGTAGGACAAATTGTGCGCTTATTATAAAAAAATAATATTTATATTTACTTTTAGTTCCCGCAAAAAAATATCACGTCAGATTTCAATTAAAAAAAATTGAGCATTCTAAAAAAAATATACGTAAATATCAATCTGACATGCTTTTTTTGTTGAAAACTCCCATATATTTTAGATAAATAAAAAAGCTTACAACAAATTTTGAGTTTTTTGAAAATATTAATAAATACAATGAGATTTATATATATAGCAAAAAAAATGCTCGCCTTGTCAATAGCGTCCCTATGCGGAATTTGCGCCTATGCAAAGTCCGACAAACCCAACATAGTTTTTATTCTTGCGGACGATATGGGGATAGGGGATCTCAGCTGCTATGGGCAAAAAAAATTTACGACTCCCAACATAGATTCGCTCGCCGAACAAGGGCTTAAATTCAACCGCCATTATGCCGGCACAACCGTATGCGCGCCTTCGAGAAGCTCGCTTATGACTGGGCTGCACACAGGACATGCCCCTATAAGAGGCAACATACAGTCGAAACTCGACACCGAAGGTCAGCAAGAAATGCCCGCTGACACTAAAACCATTGCGCATATGTTGAGTTCCTGCGGATATAAAACAGGGGCTTTTGGCAAATGAGGGTTGGGCGCGCCAAATTCGTATTCCTCGCCAATGGCAATGGGGTTCGATTTATTCTTTGGATATAATTGCCAATTCCTTGCGCACAATTATTATCCAGACCACTTGTGAGAAAACGGGAAAAAAGTTGTCTTGGAGGGAAATCTAAACGGCAAGAGAACCCAATATTCCGGCGACCTTATCCATTCAAGGCTAATAGACTTTGTAAAGAAGTGTTCCGAAGAATCCAAGTCAGATAAAAAGCCTTTTTTCATATATTATGCGATGACCCTGCCCCACGCTGAAATGGCGGCACCAGAGTAGGCAATTGCCGAATTCGGCGATAAATTCGCCCCTGAACCAGAATTTAAGGGTAAACCCAAAGAACTGTACGGAGCTCAAAAGAAGCCGCGTTCGGCATTTGCCGCCATGATGAAACGCATAGACGGATACGTTGGCGACATCGTAAAACACTGCGCGATTGCGGTGAACTCGACAACACAATAATATTTGTAACTTCCGACAACGGCGCGCACTGCGAAGGCGGGCATGACCCCGTTTATTGGAACTCAAACGGCGGTTTCCGCGGAATAAAGCGCGATTTATACGAAGGGGGCATAAGAGTCCCGATGATTGTGTATTGGAAAGGGCGATTGCAAAAATCAGAGACCGGACATATCTCCGCATTTTGGGATATAATGCCGACTCTAAAAGACATTTCAGGTGCAAGCTTCAATACCTGAGGGAAACGGGAGATGTCTCAATTCGCCCGTCGCGGCTTACGAGGATTTCGCCTTCTTCGCCTATAAAATGTATCATATGGCGGTTTTTCATCGGAGTGTTTACAAATACCGTCGGGCCATTTTCGTATTTGTAGTGCCTAAACTTCGAGCCGTTTGCGCCTTCTGGATAAAAATCCGTAGGGCCCGAATCGTCCATTCCCAAAGCCCATTGAATTATGTCAAAGTGGTGCGCGCCCCAGTCGCCCTCCTTGCGGATTCCATATTCGTAGAATCTGCGCCAGCCGCCGCCATAATCGCCCAGCACGCGCTCGGCGTTGTAGGGCCTCCATGGAGTCTGTCCAAGCCATTTGTCGTAATTGAAGCCTTCGGGGATTGGCTCTTCCTTCAAGTTCTTCGGCTCGGGCGGGAAAACGCCTATGCCCGTTTTTATAGTGTGGACATTGCCGATGTAGCCGTTTCTCACAAGCTCCGCGGCCTTGCGGAAAGCCCATTCGCTCCGCTGCTGGGAACCGACCTGCAAAATGCCGTCGCTTTTCTTCACGGCGTCGGCGAGTATCCTGCCTTCCTCGATTGTAAGGCTCATCGGTTTTTCAACGTACACTGCCTTGCCCGCCTGAATTGCCTTCAACGCAATCTGGACATGCCAATGGTCGGGTGTGCATACAGTCACTGAGTCGATGTCGTCTCTATCAAGTATTTCTTGGTAATCCTCGGTGGTAAATACCGGGACCTGCCCGACGTCAGAGCGCCTTTTATTGACCGAATCGACATGCTTTTTTGCCGAATCCAACCTGCCTTTGTGGACATCGCAGAGCGCAAGGACCTGCGTCTGCGGGCACCATGCGAAGTGGTTGCGATACCCTCCGGAGATAAGACCGTTGCCGATTATAGCCATGTTTATTTTGCCGCTTGGAGCGACTCCTCCGCGCCCCAAAACCCTAGACGGAATCATTTGGATTCCAAGGAAGGCAACCGCCGCCTTTCCCAAAAAATCCCTTCTTCCAATTTTATCCTGACTCATATATGCTCCTATTTTCTTTTTCTAATTATAGCCGCAGCAATCGCGAAGGCCCCCAGAGCGAAGCCTATGTGCGATGGCTCGGGTATAGTACCCATAATTGATACGTTCAAGCCGTAGTCGTACGCGTAAAATTCGTACAGCAGGCCCTAAATTTTAGATCCGTTGTACGTAAACTCTGCCTCGTACTTGGACACGTCTCCGAACAAATTACCGTCCGACTGCAATACAGTGTACTCGTCGCCCTCAAAATTGAAATCCGAGGCAAAGTTCGAAAGATCCACTTCAAACACGTATTTTGAACTTTCGTCCCCAAGCTGGCTTATGCCGTTTGTAGATTTTAACGAGGTATTGTTTATTGAAATTTTTATTTCTCCGTCAATCCAGTCTATCCCCCTCACCCAGAGATGGCCGCCGTTCCCCGTTCCGTCCGATTCAGCAACAGCGAACGCGCCGCCTGCTATCTCAACGCGTGCAAACTCAATAGTGTCTTTCCCGGAAATAGCAAGAGTACCGCTTCTTATGGAAGTCGCTACGGCGTCCAAATTGTCCCTTCCCCAAACGCAAAGGCTGTCTGCGCCTACATTGACAATCGTCTGGGTCGCGCTTGCCGAACCGTCCATTATTATATAAATAGACGACTTTTTTGCCGTAGCCCAGTCGTCAGCAAGTATGCCCTTAAAGTATGCGTCATTTTGATTCGAGAAAACGAGGGTTGTTGTATCGGAAACATTGTCCATTGAGTTATTGCGCACAAGCCCCGTCCCGTTCAGGCCGCCCACCCTTACTACCAAATTTTGTGCGGTTGTGGAAGTGTTGCGATGCAAATACCATATCGCCGTGTTCAATGTCCACATATTTAGCGGTTCAGAACCGTTGAGAGTCACGGAATCAAAGTCTGCGGCAATATAGCAGTCCTTGCTACTGTTGTAATAATAGGGTGTATCGGGAAGACTTTTTAATATATAGCGCAGGGACGTTTCATTGGTGCAGCCGGACGATAAATTTGTTCCGATTTCAACATTCCCCATATCGAGCTGGTGAAAGTCGTTTATGTCGATTACGGATTTGCCTTCCGTAGATCCGTTTATGACAAAGGAATCTGTGACAACCAAGTTCGGGTAATAGGTAGTTCCGTTTTCCTTTCCGGTAACGATAAAAGCCATGCCCGGCAGGTTAAATTTCATGTCCTTTACCATAAGAATGCTTTCCGAATCATAGTTTTTTACGACAATTCCGGCAGGCGTCGATGGATTTTTTCCCAAGTCGAACAGGAAGGAGTTGCCTATCGCCAACCGTAATTTGACGCGTCGCCGGAAGGCTTTGCCGGCTTTGGAGACCATGAATTGTTTACATCTTCAAATGAATAGTAGGCATACGGCCCCACAAACAAGAATTCATCGGCGTGTGAAAGCGACGATAGTGTAACCGACGCGCAAACTGCGGAAAATCCGCACAATAATCTTATACGGTTATACATGGCGCTATCCGTTGAATGGGTTTTCGTTTTCGTAAACTGGCTTTAAAAGCGGCGTGTATATTTCACTTACGCCAAGGACCTTCAGGGCGTCGAAGATTATCCCTCCGCAATGCGAGAACCCAACAGCTGCGTGGTGGTGGAATTTGCCTAGCAGGCAGTTCCTGTAAAAGCGCATGAATCCAGGCACATATGCCACTCCCGTCGAGCCGAAAGTTTTAGGATCCACGTTCAAGAACGAGCCTTCGCAAATGTACGCGCGCAAGGCGTCGCCCGAACCGTGTATCTGGAACATCGTTATATCGGACGGCTTTATAGCGCCCTCTATCGTTCCGCGAGTCAGATCCGGCTTTTTATTTGGCTCCATAAGCCTCGACATTATCAGCTGGTAGCATACCTTCGGGGACTTCATGTATTTGGCGGGAACATTTCCGCAGTGGAAAAGGCCTATTGCATCGCGCTTGTTTTCAATATTTAAACCTTCAAGCATTTGCGGCGGAATTGTATGGTTGATGTCGAGCATTGTCGGAGCGTCGCCGCTCGCGTACTGGCAGATCAGCTCGCTTGCCAGAGAGTACGCGTCGTTCTCGCATGCTACCGGGAATCCGCGCTCCGTAAGGCGCGAATTTATAAAGCACGGAACATGCTTAGAAAACTCCTCTTGGCGCGTCCAGCACTGTGTAGAAGCTCCAGACAGCCCGAGTTTTTCGCGCATGTTAAGCAACGCCCTCTCGTAGAGCGCGAGGCGTTCCGCGAGGGTAGTGTCGTCCACTCCGTCGACTTGCGATATGGACTCTTTTATCGCATCGGCCGACGCCGGATTTTCCGACCTTATTTTAGCGATTTCATTTTCCAGATCGAAAAGCCCAAACTCCTCGACCTCCACTCCTATAGACGCCAGCGACGCAACATTGTAATTGCAGCTTTCAAAGTCTCTCGGCCTCGGCCCGAACAGGCCTATTGTTGCGTTTGAAATCCCCTTTACTACTTTCACAATTTTGGAAAACCTCAGAATCTCCTCAGCGCCCTCCCGCGCGCTTACGAGCGGATTTTGCGGAATTACGACTTTTTGGGAAAGCCCGCGCTTGGCGATAGCAAGAGTCGCGCTCATAAGGCCGCATAGGGCGTCTCCGCAGGC
>OKXB01001635.1_pt1 | contig 20855 bp, 24 predicted proteins | sample 1601731 | NCBI WGS metagenome assembly OKXB01 (sample SAMN04414077, study PRJEB24778) | human gut metagenome | material: faecal | host: Homo sapiens | reverse complement strand
TTACTTTGTAAATTATTATGGATTATTTAAAGATAATATTCAAAAAATTATTGATAAATATAAATATGTAATAGTTGATAATACTCACGACTTTTTTAATAAAGACAATTACAGTGTAGATGTCATATACAATTATAGAAAATATTTTGGAGTTCCTGATGGAGCTTGTATAGTTAGTAATGATTTAATTCCTAATTCTAAATACTCTAAAGGTAAAAGTTTAGATAAAGTGATTGAGATGTTATCAAGAGATGAAACAGGACAATACTTCCATTATCCAAATTTTTTAGAAGCAGATAAACATTTTAGAAATGAAGATTTATGCTATATGTCTAATTTCACTGAAAACTATTTACGTGCAATAGATTATGAAACAGTACTAAAAAATAGATTAAGAAATTATGAGATGCTTTATGAATCGCTAAAAAAATATAATCAATTAGATTTATCTTCGAAACAGTTAACATATATGTATCCACTATTTGTATCTGATGGTGAATCTTTAAGAGCTTACTTAAAATCTAATAATATCTACTCATTAAGGTTATGGGCTAATATAAATTGGAATGGTGCTAATACAGATGAAATAACAAAAGCAGATAATATGGTTTTATTACCAATAGATCAACGTTATTCAGATAATGAAATGGAATACATTGCAAGTGTAATTGATAAATATTATTCAAATAATCATAATAAAAGTAAAATTTTAGTCAGGGGGAAATAATGAAAGAAAAAAAGAAGAAAACATTTGACTTGGTTTCAAGTAATGAGGAAGTCAATAGTGTTTTAAACAATATGAAATCAAACTCTAAAGTATATTTGAAATTGATAACAGGATTACAATTACTAGGTAATTTTGAAGGAAAAACAGAGATTGATTTCTACGATAAAATAGATGATGATAAAGAGAAGAAAATAAGACTTTGGTGTACTGATTCTGATGATAATCTATTTGTATTTTATGGATATTCTTCAGATAGAACTGATTTGCTAAAAATCACAAAAGAGACAAACGAAGAAACGTTAGAATATGATTTAACTTTAGCAAAAAAGTTTACTCTTAATTCTAATAATATAAATTTTACTAGATCTAATCAAATTTATGGCTTTAAATTTGGAAGATTAATAACTGATAGTAATAATTTTTATAGTTTGTTTTTAAGAGATGACATTGGTTATCAAATACAAGGAGATTTGAATACAAACATAGTAAAAGAATTATTAAATGAATTAAATAAATTGGAAAACTTGCCAAAGCTCACTGATTACTTAAATATCTTTGAAAGAATTTTAAGTGTTAAAGATATACATTTCTCTATGTTATCAATATCAGCATTTAAAGATTTTGAAAACATTGGCTCTTTTCAAATAAATGATGAAAAGTCAAAGAGCTTAACATTAAAAAAATAAAACAAGTCAACTGGCTTGTTTTTATTTGTATTAATAAGAGAATATGCTTGAAATTACAATTAATTCTATTAGATGATTTATTTTATCGAGGAACCGGACCTACCGGACCTCAAGGAGCTCAAGGAATACAAGGGGAACAAGGACCTACCGGACCTACGGGACCTACGGGACCTGAAGGAGCTCAAGGAATCCAAGGGCCAATTGGACCTACGGGACCTACGGGACCTACCGGACCTCAAGGGTTACAAGGCGAAACTGGAGCAAGCGGAGAAACTCCAACATTAGGAATTGGAACCATTACCACAGGAGCACCTGGTACAGAAGCTACAGCTTCAATAACTGGAACAGCACCTAATTATGTTTTAAACTTAACAATTCCTCAAGGCCCAACAGGACCTCAAGGATTACAAGGTGAAACAGGTCCAACAGGCCCAACCGGCCCAACTGGTCCTACTGGATAGAATAATATACAAAATAAACTTCAATATAACTATGATAACAATTGTTACCCAATGTAATTACCAATGCTTATTTAATACTTAAAATAAGCTAAGAAATAAGACTTGGTTTTTCCAAGTCTTATTTTGACCAATCAATTGGTGTAAGTCCATTTTTAACTAAAAACTCGTTAGTTTTAGAAAATGGTTTACTTCCAAAAAAACCTGAATAAGCAGAAAATGGTGAAGGATGAGGGCTCATAACAATATAATGATGAGGATTAGTTATAAGTTTAGCTTTTTCCTTAGCAAAATTTCCCCATAATATAAAAACTACTGTTTCTTCTTTTAGATTAAGTATTTTAATAATATAATCAGTCAACAATTCCCAACCTAAATTTCTATGACTAGCTGCTTTATCTTTTTCCACAGTTAAAACAGAATTTAGCAACAAAACTCCTTGCAAAGCCCATCCAGTTAAATCGCCATTATCCTTAGGCAATACACCCAAATCATCATATAATTCTTTATAAATATTCTTTAAAGAAGGAGGTATTTTTATTCCTTTTTGAACTGAAAAAGATAACCCATGAGCCTCTCCTTTACCATGATATGGATCTTGTCCCACAATAACAACCTTTGTATTTTCATAACTCGTTAATTTTAAAGCATTAAAAATATAGTCTTTCGGAGGATAAACCTCTTTAGTATCATATTCATGCATAATTTTTCTATAAAAATTTTTAAAACCTTCACTATCCCAGATAACTTTTAACTTTTCATCCCAATCATTACCAATCATTTTAAAGCCTCCCGAGTAGCATGCATAATTTCTTCGAAACTATCCGCAGCTATTAAAAATCTACTTGTATGACAAAATCTTAAATATGGAGGAAGATTTTTAACCCACGTTTCAGGAAAATCTTTCTTAAGTTCATTTGTATCTGGATTTATAGTTACCCCTTGGGCAGCAAAACCACCTCGATTTGATGGATACACAACATAAACAGCTTCTGTAAATGGTAAATAATCTTTATAAAAAAGAGGTTCATCCAAAACAATTATTCTTTTATCTTTTGCTTCTTCATAATACTTTTTTACTTTAACTAAATCCTTTTCACATCTTTTTTGTTTATCTATCATTTTTATAAGTATTTTTTTAGCAAACTCCACAGCTTCAAAAAATTCATTATCACTATTTTTTACATCCTCAGGATTAAAAACATCAATAGCAACTGCTAAAGCATTATAACTTCCTGTATTATCCGCTAAATCTAAATCCTGAATTAGTTTTCTATCAATACCTTCATAAACATACTTTCCATATAAAGATGGAGCAAATTCTCTCCATAACTTACCAAATGCAGCATAAGGAATATCATTTTTACGAACTTCATTATCAGCCATATGATGATCAAATCTACCCATTCCTATATCAAAAACTAATCCATCAAAATCAGCTGGTACAACATTACTTCTTATAATTTCCAGCTTTGGATTTATAATTTTTAAAAAAGCAGCTCCGAAAACATCATCAGCATGAAACTTGCCAGCATGAGTTAAAGCCACTTTCATATTTCTTACATCATTTACTTTCATATAACCTCACTTATGATACATTTCATGATTATTAATTTTACAAGTTCTATATATTTGTTCAAGTAAAATACCTCTAAACAAACCATGAGGAAAAGTCATTTGTGAAAAACTAATTAATTCATTACAATGACTTCTAGCCTCATCATTCAAACCCAAAGAACCTCCGATTATAAAAGTTATATTACTATTCTGAGGTAAAATTTTATCTATTTTATCAGCAAATTCTAGACTTGAATACATTTTACCTTTTAAATCTAAACCAATATTATAATCACTAGTCTTTATATTCTTTATTAAATTACTTATTTCTTTATCATAATTTACATCATCTTTCAATTCTATTATTTCAATTTTTATATATTTTCCTATTCGTTTTTTATAATCGTTTATAAGATCATCCAAATAACTTTCTTTAATCTTTCCTACACATAATATTTTTATCATATTTCAATTACTTCCGTTTTTTCATCTTGTTTTGCACAAATTATATCATGAAAATCAATCCCATAATCTAAAAATGTATTATTAATTGTTTCCATAGCAATACTTTCTAAATTATTTGTTTCACTTAAATGAATCAGAACAATTTTCTTGGTTTTATTTCCGATTAATTTAGTAAGATAAAATGATGCCATTTTATTAGATAAGTGTCCTTCATCAGAATAAACTCTTCTTTTTAACCATTCAGGATATGGGCCATTCATTAATAATTCTATATCATGATTACTTTCAAATAGATATATATCTAAATTTTTTAAATACTTAAAGTTTTTAGCATTAACATAACCTGTATCAGTAACGTATGCTATTTTTTTACCATCACATTCAAACACATAGTTTCTAGAATCCGGTGCATCATGGCTAGACTTAAATGATGTTATATGAATACCATCTAAGTTTATTTCATCTTCAAGCACAATGATATGTTTATATTCTTTTACATCTTCAATTGAATAAAACATTTTTTCACTTACTATTAAAGCCGCACCGGTTTTATCAAGTAAAGTTTTTAATGCTGATACGTGATCTTTATGATTATGAGTAATAACAACATAATCTATATCTTTTACATCAACACCAATATCTTTTAAATTTTCATTTATATACTTATAATTTCTCCCAGCATCTAACAAAAACTTTTTATTATTTATTTCTAAATAAGTTACATTTCCTTTAGAGCCAGATGATAACACTACTACTTTCATTAGAACCTTATATACCTCGTTGGATTTTGGAATGAATACGCTCCATGGAATGGCCAGCCAATTGATACCCCAAAATGAAGGTGGGTACCAGCAGTTGGATTATATTTACTTGGTGCAGGAAGTACAAATCCTGTATTTCCCATTTCTCCAATTTGATCTCCTTTTTTAACAGTTTGACCTTCTACAACTAAAGCCTGATACATATGAGCATATTGTGTATAAATATTATTTTCATGTTCAATTATTACATAGTTACCATCAGTACTTCTATATCCAACTTCAACGACAGTTCCTGGAGCAACAGCAAATATCCTTGATCTATAACCAGTACCAGAAATATCAATACCATCGTGATGTTTTCCCCATCGCCATTGGAAAGGACTTGTAATAACAAATGGGTATTCCGTTGGATAACTCCATCCACTAGTGGGATAATAATAACCACCTGCTCTTCTACCAATCGTATATTGTTCTTGAACCATTTCTCTAATTACTTTACGATCTTTAATTTCAACACCAGTTGATCGTTCCCCATTAATTACTTCATATGTACTATGGATTAATGTTATACCGTTAACACCAACTCTAGTTAATTCTTTATAACTAGGTTCTTTTGTATTATCCACAACCGGATTTTCTGTGGTATATGGTGTAATATTTTCATTTATTTCATATACACTATATGTTAAAGTTATAATTGGATTAATAATAGTGATATTTACTAAACTTCCTACCGCTAGCATTGCATCTTCGCTTTTATATTTAGGATTAGCAATTAAAAATTCTTGAGGATTCATTTTATTATCTTCACTAATACTAGCAATACTATCTCCAGATTTAACAGTATATGTATCCATCTTTGCATCAGGGCCAAATAATAAATATTGACTTAATGATTCAGAATCAGTATATATTTTATTTTTAACACTAACATAACCTTCTTTTATAGTTATAGTCTCATTAAAATACATATTTTCTATTATAGACCCTATTTCATTTATACTTCTATTTCCATTATTATAATTATTTAATTCATCTTCTGTAACGAAAGATAAAACATATTTTTTTAAAGAATCTTCAAACACTTTTTTATCTAAAACGTTTATAACAATATTTTGTTTTTCTTTATCTTCACCTTTAATTGTAATAATATAACCTTTTATAGTAAAATCATCTGCATTTTCAATTTTTTCATATATTTCCTCTACCCCCATATAGTTTTCATCAAATGTTTTTGTTTCTACTATATCAAGTCCATCCGGAGGATAAACATAATCAACACCATACTGATCTTTTATATTTTGTTGCTCTTTATTAATTAAACTATATAATTCATTTTCATCTTTGATTAAACCTATTTCTTTTCCATCTAAATAAATTTGATAAGCTTTACTTGCTTCATCAAATTTATAATCATTCTTTTCATTTACAAAATATAAAACAATAATTAGAATTGATAATATAGCAGTTATAACTTTACTTTTATTATTCATTTTCATCTCCAGTGGCCTTTAATTGACTCTTAAAACTACTCATATTAAGTTCAAATAATAGGTTAACTGTTCCAAGTCCTCCTTTTCTATGCTTAGCAATAATTAATTCTGCTGGCACTATTTTTTGATTAAAATCTTTAGCCTTTTCGTAATAATCTTTACGATTTATAAATAAAACCATATCAGCATCTTGTTCCAAAGATCCAGATTCACGTAAATCTGCAAGCATCGGTTGATTACTTTCTCTTTTTTCAGCACTTCTTGATAACTGTGATAAGGCAATAACTGGTACACCTAATTCCAAAGCCATAGTCTTAAGTGAACGAGAAATTTCTGATACTTCTACTTGACGAGATTCAACTCTTCTTGAACCACTACTTACAAGTTGAAGGTAGTCGATTACTACTAAACCTAAACCCTCTTCACTATTGGCAAGTCTTCTACATTTAGCCCTAATTTCTTGAGCAGTAACACCTGCATTATCTTCAATATAAATATTAGTATCAGCAAGTTGTGATAATGCTTCATTATATCTTTTCCAATCCTTTTCCTGCATATTACCAGTTTGCAACTTATAAGCATCAATTTGTCCAATTGAAGAAATCATACGATTAATAAGCATTTCTGCTGACATTTCTAAGTTAAATATAGCAACAGCTTTTTTAGTATGTGTCGCAGCATAAGCAGCCATATTTAAAGCAAGTGCTGTTTTTCCCATCCCAGGACGAGCAGCTAAGATAATCATTTCTCCACCTTGTAAACCAGTTGTTATTTTGTCAAAATCAGGAAACCCAGTTTCAATACCTGTAATACTTCTTTTATTTTTAGCAAGTTCTTCCAACTTAGCTTGTGCCCTTCTTAAAATTTCACTAATAGGTACAAAATCTCCAACACTTCTTGCTCTAACAACATTTAATATGTTTTTTTCAGCACTATCAAGTAAACTATTTACATCTTCTTCATCATATGTAGTAGTAATTATATCACTTGCTGTTTCTATTAAATTTCTTCTTATAGCATAATCTTTAATTATCTTAATATAAAAATCTAAATTTGCACTAGTTACAACACTATCTATTACTTCAGTAATATAATCAAGTCCCACAGCACTAAATTTCTTATCTTTATCAAGTTCATTTCTAAGGGTTGTTACATCAATTGGTGTCTTACTTTCATGCAGACTTTTAATTGCATTAAAAATATATCTATTTCTCTCATCAAAGAACATATCACTCGTTACTTCTTCAACTATCTTACTTACTTCATTATTATTTAAAAAAGCAACACCTAAGACACTCATCTCAGCTTCTTTATTCTGAGGCATACTTCTTGCCATAAACCCTCCTATTTAACTAATTCAACATTTAAGTCAAACTTAACTTTTTTATGTAATTCAACACTTACTTTAGTAACACCTAAACTACTTATTGCTACATCACTTTTAATACATTTTTTATCTATTTTATATCCCATATCTTTTAATTTTTCAGATATTTGTTTATTTGATATCGTGCCAAACACTTTATCATCTGCTCCAGTTTTAACTTTAAATATAATTGTTTTTCCATCTAACTTTTTCTTTATTTCATTTAAACTTTCCACTAAAGCATCTTCATTTTTTTGTCTTTCATCTAATTCTTCATTTAATATTTCACTACTTCTTTTTGTATAAGGAACAGCTAAATTATTTTTAATTAAATAATTATTAGCATAACCATCGCTTACATTAATTACACTATCTTTTTTACCTTTTCCTTTTACATCACTTAATAAAATTACTTTCATCTAAAAGACCTCCTTTAAGTAAATAATATTATAACATTTTTTAAATCAAAGAACAATTCCCAAGTACAAAATTTATACTTTGAAATTTAAAATCTAAAATATATAAATGGATTATAGCTTGATGCTAAAATACCTACAATACTAAGGATAAATAACACAAGTATTATAATATCACTCATTTTATTTTTCTTATCCAACATATTTTTAAATATAGGTGTACATGCAAATATTGCTAGTATAAATACCAGAATCGTTCTTACTCTAATTATTTGATAATGACTAAATACACTTAAGTTACCAAGTCCATGAACACCAAACAATGTTTTAATAGCTTCTATTAAAGCACTTGTATCTGTAAAATAAAATATTATAAAGCCAAAAGTAACTAAACTAAATGTATAAATATGCCCAAGAATTTTTGGTAGTTTATCAATATTTTTAAATACAAACTTTTCTAATACTAATAAAACAAAATAGAAAAGTCCCCAGAAAACAAAGTTCCAACTAGCACCATGCCATAAACCAGTCAAAACCCACACCACAAATAAGTTAAATATATGACGCACCTTTTTACATCTATTACCTCCTAAAGGAATATAAACATAATCCCTAAAGAAAGTTGATAAAGATATATGCCATCTTCTCCAAAAATCAGTTATAGTTCGCGCAATATATGGATAATTGAAGTTTTCTAAATAATTAAATCCCAGCATTTTACCTAAACCAATTGCCATATCGCTATATCCACTAAAATCAAAATAAATTTGGAATGTAAAAGCTATGCCACCAACAACCATCCCAATAACACCTAACTGTGCAATATCAGAACCAAATAAAGTATCAGCAACATAAGCCATTTCATTAGCAATTACAACTTTTTTAAATAACCCAATAATAAATCTTCTAATGCCAGTTGCAAAGTATTCTATATTTTCACATCTTTCATCAAGTTCTTCATTAACAGTTTCATATCTAACTATAGGTCCTGCAATAAGCTGAGGAAAAGCACTAATATAACAACCTAGGTTAATAACACTTTTTTGAACACCAACCTTACCTTTATAAACATCAATAACATAAGTAAGTATTTGAAATGTATAAAAACTAATACCAATTGGTAAACTTATAGTTAAAAATTTAATATTTAAATTAAACAAATTATTTATATTATCTAAGAAAAAATTAGTATATTTAAATATAAAAAGTAATCCAAGATTAAATATCAAATCAATTATTAACCATTTCTTTTTATTATGACTTTTATCCATTATTAAAGCTATATAATAATTAACTAAAATAGATAAAATCATTAAAAGAACATAAATGGGCTCTCCATAACCATAAAACATTAATGAAAATATAAGTAAAACAATATTTCTTGTTTTTCTTTTTTTAGGTACAAAGTAACAGATTAAGAAAATTGGCAAGAAACAAAATAAGAAAATCAAACTTGAAAATACCATTATTTTACTCTCCCTTCAAAATCATAATCATATTGGTCAAATATAGTGGAACCACCTTCATACAAGAATAATACTTTAGAAATGTTATTATCACTAACATACTTGCTTAAATTAAAATCTTTATTTTTATATTCATCATATCTTAAGTTAATAACATGTGTTTTATTAAAAGAATTAGCAATTAAATAATCTATTTGCCATGAATAAGAATCTCCGATAATAAGTAAATTTTCTTTATCATTATTATGATAATCATAAACTACATTTCCATATTGCCCATTAAAATATTGGACATAATAATCATAATATTTATAACTTCTATCAAGTCTAATTTCTCTAGGCTTAAATAAACTATCTGCACTTTTACCATTTACATAAACATCATAATCTAGTTTTATATCAACATCACTAATATAATCATTTATATTATCATTTAAAGCAGTCTTGGCTAAAGAACCATAATACAATCTTTTCCTATGTTCCACAATATTTAAATTATTTATTTCATCAATTCCAAGCATATCACAAATATCTTTATATCCAGCTAGCGCTCCATAAATTGTCCAATGATGATCAGTTTTATAAAAGTATTCTTTATACTCATCTATACTTTTTACATCCATTACTCTTACATTAATATGACTATCTAACTTACTTACAAATTCACTTACATAATTACTTAAATTATCTTTTTTTAATGTAGTAAATTCATATCTCGTAGGTATATAAATATTTACATCTATTTTCTTCTTACTTAATTCATTAAAAAACTTTACTTGACTATCTAATCTTTCATCTAATTCTTTACTTGTATATTTATTTGTTAAATAATAAAACTTATTTACTTTATCATAAAATATATACTCACCATCACTATTTTTCTTAATGGGTACATCCTTAAACAATATCTTATTACTTGCAAAATCCACTCTATTATACAAACTATTTATTTCATTATAAAATGGAAAGTAATTTGTCACTTTGTTTTCCACACTATTTTCTATTTTACCCACAATATTATTTATTTTATCAATAACATTATTAACATCTTTTTCTTTATACTCTGAAAAATTATCCATATTCATATTTCTAATTCCCATTTTAACAAGTATAAACTTACATGGAATACATAAACAAATACCAAAAACTATTATTAAAAATGCTATTACTAATTTTTTATCTTTTTGCATAAGCTTCACCCAACAACATTTTACCACATTAAGATTTTTAAGTATAGAAAAACCCACCAATTGGTGAGTTTAATTATTTAACAAATGGTATTAAAGCCATAAATCTTGCATATTTAACTTGTTGAGCAATATGTCTTTGATGTTTAGCACAAGCACCAGTCATTCTTCTTGGTAAAATCTTGCCTTTATCATTTATATATTTATTGATAATCATAACATCTTTATAATCTACGCTTTTTCCAGCACACATTTGACAAATTTTCTTTTTCTTACGATAAAATTCTGCCACTTTACTTATCCTCCTTTACTTAAAATGGTAAATCATCACTACTTAAAGTAAGTTCATCCCCAAAGTCTTTATAAGGATCTTCACTAATATCAGTTGTTTCAATATTAGATGCTAGAGCTTCAGGACTATAAGCTACACTGTTGTTGTTAGCTGGAGCACTATAACTAGCACCGCCATTTTCATTTTTACTTCCTAAGAATTCAAAATTATCTACTACAACATCAGTTGTATATCTTTTAGTACCATCTTGAGCATCGTAACTGTTATTTCTAATTCTTCCTTGAACTAGAATCATTTGTCCTTTACGACAATATCTATTAATAGTTTGAGCACTTCTATTAAAAGCAACACAATTAATAAATTCAGTATCTCTTTCACCATCACGGCTTACAAAATCACTTTGACAAGCAAGTGAAAATCTTGATATTTCCATATTACTTTGAGTCATTCTTGATTCAGGATCTCTAGTTAATCTTCCTGTTAATATTACTTTGTTCATTCTTATTCTCCTTCAACTTTGATAATTAAATGTCTTAAAACATTTTCATTAATAGAAACTTTTCTATCAAATTCTTGAAGGGTTTCATTAGTTACTTCAACAGTCATAACATAGTAGTATCCACTAACTTCTTTTTTAATTGGATAAGCTAATTTTTTTCTACCCATTTCTTTGAATTCGATAACTTTAGATGGTTTCTTGTTTATAAGTTTTTGTAAATCTTCACTAGTTTTCTTAATAGTTTCTTCATCTAATGTTGATTTAACTATAAACATAATTTCATACTTAGTCATCAATATTCACCTCCTTACGGTCTTCTCGGCTTCCTTAGAAGCAAGGAGTAATTTCTTTTACTCGCAAGTATTATAACAAATATATGTTCAAAATACAAGAAAAATGTACACAATTTCATTCACTTTCCAACAATAAATCATTTATTTTATTAATAGCATCTATTGTATCTTCAAAGGTTATATTTTTTGCATATTCATTTTTACTTTGATAATCACTCCATAATTTTTTTAAATTTTCATCTTCTTTTATTAAATTTATATAATAACTAGAATCTTTTAAAGATTCGATTGTATCTCTGCAATTACAAGTATTGTTTATTGCTTTAACTAAAATCTTTTTATTAATGTTATTCCATTTTGTTGTGGTAAACATATATAAATCATAATAGTCTTTCATTCTTGAATTAACAACACTTCTTGAAATAATTGCTTCAAATTTTTCAGCAATTATAGTTTCAATATTATATGACAAAATATTTATTGTTTCATCACCAAATATAGTATTGTATTCATAATCTATTTCTTTTAAAGTAATAATATCACCAGTAGTAAGATCAATTAATAAATGAGTTCTTAAATCATCTAAATAAGCTAACAAATGAACCTTAAAACCAGGATATTTTTTATCCAATCTCATTTCTTTAATAGAAAAAATTTCATAACGAATTCCATCTTTTATATCTATAGAGATAATATTTTCAATAATACTTTGAACATTATCTTTAGTTAAATTCATTCCTTTTAAAGTTGCATCCATATCCATCGTGCTTCTCTGATTAAAACCAAATATAGAAGATAATAAAAAACCTCCCTTAATAATAATGTTTTCTTTATATTTAGAGATTGATATTCTTCTAATCAATGCTTCAAACATTACATTTTGAATAATATATTTGCTATCTAATTTATATTTTTGAGCCATATTTCTCGCTTTTGCTTTTAAACTATCTTTATTCATCGCAACACCTCAACTTTCTTAATTAATTTTTCATAAATACCCATCTTTTTAGCATACAAAAACAAATTTTTTTCATTATAATTTCCTGAAAAATAATCTATTAATGCTTTATTACATATTTCCTTATCAAGCCTATCATAATACTTTACAATATCACAAATTGTTCTTTCTAAATCATAACATCTTAATTTATTATTAAACATATCATCAACTTCAACTAAGCCAAGGTTATAAATTTTTTTTGAAACATAATACAATTTTACATTTTCAATTTTTTGCAAATAACCCTTATATCCAGTGGGAACAGTAACATCATAAATCATTGGAATTCTATCACTAAAATCCAATAAATATAAAGCAGATAAACTAGAATAAATTCCGTATTTACTATTAGCAAAATTTTCATACATAGTATCTGGAAATGTTTGAGAGTTAATATATAAACCATTTTTAACTCTTTTAATTATGCCATTTTTAACTAATTTAGTTAAATACACTTTAGGTATTCCAGCCCTAACCACATCACTTGTTTTTAAATATTTTCCATCAAATAATTCTATAATTTTATTTTCGTAGTTCATACAAATTTTCCTTTCGTACTTAAATATTAACATATTTAAGTACGAAAGTAAACAAATATTTTATTTTCACACTGAATTTTTTTTATTTTTCAGTGTGAAAGTAAACAATCATTGATCCCATAAAATGCCATAACCAGTTCCAACACAAGAATTATTTAAAGATTCAATATAATATATTTTTTTACTAGTTTTAACAGTTATACTTTTTCTTTTTAAAATTACTTCTTCCAATACTTCTTCACCATCTGTTAAATAATCAAGTAAATTATCAATTTCATCAAAAGATAATTTTTTCAAATTGTTAAACTTCAACATAGCCTCCTTTCTCTCAAAGTTTATACATTAGATATCCTTTCTACTAAATAAATAATACTATAAGCAAATTTCATTGTCAAGAAAAAAATTCTATAACCTAAGTTACAGAATTATTTCTTTTTTTCTTTCTTACTTGCTTTTTCTTTAATAGTTTCTTTTTCTTTTACTTCTTCTACATTTTCTATTATAACATCTTTATTTACTTGTATAACTTTACTACCTACCACCATATCATGTAAACCACGATTATCTTTTCTAAACATAACCATTATTAAGTTTAACATATATATTAATGAACTAAGCATACTTATGACATAAGTTACATAATAAAATTTTACTCCACTTACAATATATACAGCTCCAACATTTATTAAACTTAACCATATATTATTTAATATAACTATTCTAATTAAATACTTCCAGAAATTAAGTTTTTTATCATTAATACTAACAACTCTTAATTTCATTATCTTTTTACCTATTGTTTGACCATTCATTACAACTGGCACAACTCCAAAGTAAAGTATTAAAGCTGTCGCAGAAATAATACTACTATAAGTTCTATATTTATAAACTTCATAATTAAGTTCTATTATTTCATCTTTATAATCATGACTTCCATCTTCAGAACTTTTCTTAACTACTTCATTATATTTTTCATAAGTATCTTTATACTTTTCTTGATATGGATCAATTGATAATAAATTAATTAAACTAACCACAAGGGATACTATAACAACATCAATTACAAAAGCAATTATTCTTTTTAAACTTGTATCCATAAACTAATCCTTATTTTTTGCAAATAATTCTAATATTTGTAAGAATATATTAATAAAGTCTAAATATAGTTCTAAAGCCCCATAAATAGCTAAATTATCTTCTGATAATCCAGTTGATTCCAAAGCTTTAATCTTTTGCACATCATATGCTGTAATACCTAAGAATAATAATAAACAAATAATACATAGAATTATTTCAAGCATTCCATTTCCAAGAAAAATATTAATTACTGATACCACTATAACCCCAATTAAAGCCATAAGCAAATAAAATCCAACCTTAGACAAGTCTACATTCGTCTTGTATCCAATATATGCCATTACTCCAAATATTACGGCACTAACTAAAAATACCATCATTACACTTGTTAATTCATAAACAACAAATATACTTGAAAATGTTAAACCACTAACAAAAGCATATAAAATAAAACATATCTTCGCAGCAGTTGGACTCATTTTCATAACTCTCGCAGATAAAACAATTACCAAAATTAATTCTAATACAATTAGAATCCAAAAAGAACTCCCTGCAAAAATATTTTCCAACATTCTTTCATTCATAGATACACCAAACCCAGTAACAAATGTTACTAAAAGTCCAATACACATCCATAAAAATGATTTACTTAATAACTTATTATCTTCCATTAAACATTCCTCCTTTGTTATACATTAAATCGAAAATAACAAATATCTCCATCCTGCATTTCATATTCTTTACCTTCTACACGAAGTTTACCAGCTTCTTTAACTAGTTTTTCATCACCATATTTTTCTAAATCACCAAAACTAGTTACCTCTGCTCTTATAAAGCCTCTTTCAAAATCACTATGTATAATACCCGCACATTCCGGGGCTTTCATTCCAACTTTAAAAGTCCAAGCTCTAACTTCATCACTACCAGCAGTAAAAAATGTTGCTAGTCCTAATAAATTATATGTAGCAAATATTAATTTATCAAGGCCACTATTTCTTATACCAACTTCTTGTAAAAATAATTCTTTTTCTTCATCTTCAAGTCCAGCCAATTCAGCTTCCAGTTTAGAACACATAACTATAACTCCAGAACCTTCAGCTTCCGCATAATTTTTAACCATTAAAGAATATTCATTATTTCCAACTGCAACATCATCTTCATTTACATTAGCAACATATATAATTGGTTTTATTGTTAAAAAACTAAAGTTTTTTAGTAACTTCTTTTCATCTTTATCAAAACTAATTCTTCGAAGTGGTGTATTTGATTCTAGAGCAACCCTACATTTTTTTAATACCTCTACTTCTGCTAAAGCATCTTTATCTTTCGTAGTTATTGCTTTTTTTTCAATTTTTTCAATTCTATTATTTATTACTTCTAAATCTGCAAGTACTAACTCAATATTTATTACTTCAATATCACTAATTGGATCAACTTTACCAGTTACATGAGTAACATTTGGATCACTAAAACATCTTACTACTTCAACTATGGCATCACATTCCCTAATATGGGATAAAAATTTATTGCCTAAACCTTCACCTCGTGAAGCACCAGCTACTAAACCAGCAATATCTGTAAACTCAAAAGTTGTTGGAACAACACTTTTTGGTTTATACATACTTGCTAAATAATCTACTCTTTTATCTGGTACAAATACAATACCAACATTTGGTTCTATTGTTGCAAATGGATAATTTGCTGCAAGTATATTTTGTTTTGTAATTGCATTAAACAAAGTTGATTTACCAACATTTGGTAAACCCACAATTCCAGCTTTTAAACTCATTTTATACCCCCAATCCTACGCCAGCTCCAACACCTATTGGAAACTTAACTAAATACCATATAATTATAAATAATAGATACAGCACACATGTAACCGCAGCATATGGTAATTGATATTTTATAGCCTCTTTAATAGTTATTGGTTTATTACTTTGATTATAATTTTCTAAATATGCTAAATAAACAACAAAATATACAAATACAGGTGTAAGACCCAAAGTAACACTACTACCTAATCTAAACACAAGTTGTGTAAATTCCGGAGAAATACCAGCATTCATAAGTTTAATTATAACTCCACTCACAATATTATAACTAAATAATACCGTAGGTTGAAATAAAGCAATAACACCTGCAAATATAAATAACAATAATACTAAAGGTAACCCTCCAAAGTTACTATTTTGCATAAGGTTAGTTAAAGCACCAGCTACAACATTACCTATGTTAGATTGTTTAAATATATTAATAAATGCTGATGCAGCAAATATCATAACAAGTATTTTACCAATTCCATTTAAAGAATGACCTAAAGCATCAACAAATTCTTTATTATTCTTTATAGTTTTAGCACCAATTCCATATGATAAGCCTAAAATTACAAAGAATACTGCTACTACAAAGACAAAACCATTACTAAAAAATGAATTATAACTAAATAATTTATCTATATATAAACTTTGACTATAATCAAGTAAATTACCTGAAAAAGGAAGTCCTGGTATAATATTATAAATAAATATTAATAAATATAATAACCCAGCTAATAAAGAAAATAATAAACCTCTCATTTGCTTTCTTGTTAAAACTAATTCTTCTTCAACTTCTTCTTCAGAAAATTCATACTTAGGTAACTTTTTAACTAAATAATTTTCTGTTACATTTGTAATAACAAAAGATAAAGCAATTATTAAAATTACATTAGCCAATATAAATGACCAACTAGATATATTATATCCACTATTTATTATATTAACATTATTTAAAGTAATATTTAATAAACTAGAATCATAACTAGTTAAAAATAAACTTAAAGCACTACCACAAGTAAGACCTGCAAATGTTGTAATAATCCCAATCATTGGATTTCTTTTACCATATAAAAATAATAATGCTCCTAAAGGAACTAATATGATATATGATAAATCCCCAACTAAACTTGCAAGTATTGATATTAATACTAATACAAAGGTAACAGATGTTTTCTTAGCCTTTTTAGTCATTAATGTAATAATTGTTTTTAAAAATCCACTCTTAACCATTATACCAATACCTAAAAGTATAATAATTAAATTAGTAAGTACGGCATAGTTAGCAAAATTACTAACAGTACTAGTAAATATATATTTAAGCCCACTTAAACTAAATAATGAATTTACTGCTTCTGTAGTAACTTGAAAATCTCCAGTAACACTTGATATTTTATTAAATGTCGCTTGAACATTAAATACCCTGAGTATTCCACTAATAACAATTGTGGCAAAACTTAAGACTAAAAGCATCATTACGGGATGTAAGCCAATTTTCTCTCTAGTTCGAAGTTTTTTCATTTACAATCACCTTTTTTAATTTTTTCATAAATTCTAATCTATCCATCATGATTTCTCTACCACAATTTTTACATTTGATTTTAATATCTGCTCCATTTCTTGTAATAGTCCATAAATTAGTACCACAAGCATGTTGTTTTTTCATTATTACATCATCATTTAAATTAAAATCTTTATTCATTACTCTTCCTCAACTTTTACATTCATCTTAGAAAGTATCTCTTCTAATTCATCTACCCCATCAAAATATATTTCTATTTTCTTCTTACTAACTCTTACTTTAGTATTCAAATTATCCATAATAATATTTTCATACATTCTATATTTATGATCATATCCTTTATTACTTCTAGAATTACTTTTAATAATTACTTCTTCTTTTACATCTTGACTTATTCTTTCAAGGTCTCTCACCGATATTCCATCAGTAACTATTTTTTTAGCAAGATCTATTACTTTTCCTTCATCATCCATCTTACTTAAAACTCTAGCATGAGACATACTTAAACTATTTTTTTCAACCATTTTCTTTACTTCTTCAGGCAATTTTAATAAACCCAACATATTAGTTACATATGTCCTACTCTTACCAAACTTACTTGCAAATTCTTCTTGCGTATAGCCACGTAATTTAATTATATTACTAATACTGCTTGCTTCATCAATTGGATTCAAATCTTCTCTTTGAATATTTTCAATTAAAGCAATTTCCATCATTTCTTGGTCATCAAAATCTTTAATAATCGCAGGAATACTTTTTAATCCAGCTATTTTTGCGGCTTTTGTTCTTCTTTCACCTGCAACTAATTCATAACCTTTAATACTTTTCTTAACTATTATTGGTTGAACTACACCATATTCTTCAATACTTTTAGCAAGTTCATTTAAACTAGCTGTATCAAATGTTTTTCTTGGTTGATATGGATTACTTCTTATTTCATCCAAATTAATTTCAGTTACATCTTTTTTATTTTCTTCAATAACAGTATCTTCAAAATTATCAAAATCTATTACATTATTAGAAAATAATTGTTCTAGTCCCTTACCTAGTGCTTTTTTCTTAGTTTCCATCTCTACTTACCACTTCCTTTGCTAAATTAGCATAAGCTTCCGTAGCTCTACTTAATGGATCGTATTCATTGATTGGTTTTCCATGACTAGGTGCTTCTACTAATCTTACTAATCTAGGTATTATTGTATTAAATACTTTATCTTTAAAGTATTTTCTTATTTCTTCAATTACTTCAAGCCCTATATTTGTTCTTCCATCTAACATTGTTAAAAGTACACCTTCAATCCTTAACCCAGGATTCATACTTCCTTGTACCATTATAATACTATTTAAAAGTTGCGTAATCCCTTCCAATGCAAAAAATTCACATTGAACAGGTATAATTACACTATCACTAGCCACTAACGCATTCATAGTACCTAAACCTAAGGATGGTTGACAATCTATTATTATATAATCATAATTATCCTTTATTTCATCAAGTCTTAGTTTTAATTGCATATTTTGACTAAATTCTTTATCTTCAAGCATTCTTTTAACAAATTCTACATCTACACCAGCTAAATTTATTGTAGCAGGTATTATACTAAGATTATGAAACTTAGTCTTCTTTATTGCTTTTTTTACTTCACATTTACCCGTAATAAGTTCATATATATCATTCTTAAAATCATTACTATTTAAACCTAATCCAGTCGTAGCATTACTTTGTGGATCCATATCTATTAATAGTACACGTTTACCCATTTTACCTAATGCAGCACTTAAATTTATACTAGTGGTAGTCTTACCAACTCCACCCTTTTGATTAACAAGTGATATAATTTTAGCCATAACAAGCACTTCCATTCTATACAACTTACGTACTACTTAATTTTATCAAATTATTAATTACTTGTCTATCATTTTCACAGAACAAAATCAAAAATTAAACAATTAAAGTATTATAATTTATTCACTAAACAAATAACTAGGTCAACATTAATGTACCATTTTTAAAAATCCAAATTTATAAATGAGTTACATATTTTTTTCAAACATTTCTTTTAACTGATATGATACTTTTAATTCTTCAATGACACTAAGAAGTTCATCCATCCATTATATATCTGATATAATGAAAAATGGGGCTACTGCGTACTTGGCATGCGGGAACATGATTTTTTATACTGATAGACACGGTTCGTACATATCACTTATGACGAACTCTACTGAGTGTCTATTTTCGGTATATGTAAAATACTGTTCTAGATACTCTTTTTTTCTATTTGGCAAAATATCCAATACTTTCTTATGTACTGAGCCATTTAATATAAATGCACACTTCCCTTCTGTTGTATCTGTTTTAAATTCATCAAATGTTATAACCCTTGGTAAGTTTCTGATATAATCTGGTATCGTTGCTGTTGCTTCTTCTAACTCTCTTCTTACAATATAATCCGATACATGATTTCTTTCTGCTATTTTCCTCATAGATAAATTATAATCTAATAGATCTTTTCTTATTTGTATCTTTAATTTATTAGATATACTACCATCTTCACTACTTAAATCAAGTGTTTCTGTAAATGTTTTCTTACACTTATGACATGTAAATCTTCTTTTTGTTATTTCTAATATTACTTGTTGACCAGCTGAATCTAAATACTTACTTTTTATTGGTTTTCTTACATCATGCACACAACTTGTGAATTGCTCACATTTTGGACATCTTACTTTCTTTTTCTTACTTACTAGTTCAACCATCATTATTCCTTTTTCCTCTTTCACTTTCATTATTTTTACTTCTTTTCTATTTAATCCTAATAAGATATAATTATCCACACCTTCGCCTCCTTCAATTACCCTTAAAGGACTAAATATTATTATACTTGAAGACATAAAAAAGGAAAGCATTTTTTATACTTTCCGGTTACTACTAACTACCCCACAGAAATTGAAACTGTTTTAGCTAAATTTCCCCATAGAAATTGTAGTTTTTTGTTTTGCAAGAATCCTCTTTTCGCGGATTTTAGTTGCCCTCAGAAATTGAAGAGCCTAAATTAAATATATCGATTTCCTACATTTTATTTTACCATTTACATCTATTATACAATTTATACAAACTTTTCATGACCGTAAGTTATCACCCCCGCGTGGGGCGGATACACCCGCCATCCACGCTAACTAACCCATCACATTCCTACAATATACGGATTTTTTAGGCTACCATCTCCATCTATT
>OKXB01001634.1_pt1 | contig 20857 bp, 19 predicted proteins | sample 1601731 | NCBI WGS metagenome assembly OKXB01 (sample SAMN04414077, study PRJEB24778) | human gut metagenome | material: faecal | host: Homo sapiens | reverse complement strand
TAACCTGTATTTAAATTCGGCTATCCTCCAGTCGTTCTCATCGTCGATATCCTGACATCGTTCCGGAGAAATAACAATACCTCCTTTTTTATTATCATCGTGTAATCCTTTGGAACACCTGCCAAAATAGAAAAGTCCGGCATCATGATATGCCGGTTCCAAATCCTGTGAGCGTGAATTGACATATTGGGGATAAAAAAAAGAGACCTCTTGCTCCTCAGACATTTTAAAGGCTCTTTGGATCGGATAATCAAAACGCACGACAGGCCGTATTGTATCAAAATTGGTTTTCGTTAATCTGGCATTCGCTTGAATCAGGTCCTCAGCCTTTATAAAAGGGGCTGTCGCTAATATACAACAAAAGCAATCAAAGGTTTTCCCCTCATTTTTATAATATTCCAGTACTTCATCTACTACATCCGCCAGAGGCGCAAAATCATTGGATGTTTTATCGGAACGCATAAAAGGTACAACAGCTCCATATTGTTTTGCCACTGCCGCAATTTCTTCGTCATCCGTGGACACCATCACTTCATCGAACAAACCGGATTCCAAGGCTGCTTCTATCGAATAAGCGATAATCGGTTTTCCCATAAACGGCTTGATATTCTTGCGGGGAATCCGCTTACTGCCGCCACGGGCCGGAATAATAGCGATATTCTTCATCGGTTCACAAATTCTTTTACCTTACTGATCACATATTCCTGCTCCTCATTTGTCAATGTCGGGAACATAGGCAGACTAAGGCAATGACAGTAATATTCTTCTACTACTGGTAGATCTCCGGGTTTATTTCCTTGTTCCCGGTAATAAGGCATCAGATGTACCGGAGCGTAATGTACCTGTGCATAGATTCCGTTTGCGTGCAGATAATTATACAATCCCAAACGATCGGGAACCTGAATGACATACAAATGGTAAGCATGGAAAACATTGGGGGCAACAAAAGGCGTTTTGATTCCTTCCATATTCCGGAAAGCTTCTGTATACCGGGCGGCAATCTCCTGGCGGCGTTTTAGTCCTTCATCGGCCCGTAGCAGTTGTGAAATTCCTAAGGCTGCCTGAAAATCAGTCAATCGGTAATTGAACCCTAATTCCTGCATCTCATAATACCAGCCACCGTGATTTTCATGTAAACACGCCGGATCTTTAGTAATACCGTGAGTCCGCAGCAAGCACAAACGGTCGTACAATGCCTTATTATTGGTAGTGACCATTCCACCTTCTCCTGTTGCGATATGCTTCACCGGATGAAAAGAGAATATGGCAATATCCGCAAACATACCATTCCCGCACAACTGTTTTTTACCTTTACTATCGGTAAAATATCCGCCTGGAGCATGACAGGCATCTTCCATTATCCACAAGTCATATTCATCTGCTACTTGTCTGAATTCTTCCATCTGGTGGGGATAACCTGCAAAATCTACCGGGACTATCCCTTTAAAAGTACCCTTCGGATGAGCCGCAAGCAACTCCCTTAATTTCCGGATATCCATCAGGTAGGTCTTTGGATCAATATCGCAAAATATAACCTCGCCTCCGCAATATCGGATACAATTAGCACTGGCCGCGAAAGTCATCGGTGTTACGATTACTTTGTCACCCGGTTTCACACCCAAACTGCTGGCTGCCAAGTGCAATCCGGCCGTGGCATTATTGACCGCAATAGCATAGCGAGCACCGATATAGCGGGCAAATGCCTGTTCAAATTCCGTAATTTTCGGTCCCTGTGTCAGATAATCCGATTTCAGGGTCTCTACGACGGCCTGTATATCTTCGTCTGTGATATGTTGACGACCATAAGGGATTGGTTTCCGGATCATTTTACTTCAAAATTTGGGTCAACGTATTCTTTTATTTTGGTACGTAACGTTTCCACCGTTTCCCATTCTTCATTTTCGTCTGAACTATAATGAAAACCTTGAGGTACAGGGACGGCTTGATGATGTTCCAGATATTTCTCACGTTGATGTTTGAAAGAAACCGAAGGTAAAATGGCATAATATTTTCCCAAATCTATCGTGTTCAAGGCATCGGTTGCGGTTATCATTTCTTCATGCAGTTTTTCTCCGGGACGGATTCCCACTTCTACCTGTGGCAGATTCGGAGCAATCGCCTTAGCCACATCCACAATATGATAAGAGGGGATTTTCGGAATAAAAATCTCACCTCCCAAATGGTGCCCAATTGCAAACATCACCAGATCCACTCCAGCTTGAAGGGAGATATTAAAGCGGGTCATCCGCATATCTGTAATCGGTAGTTCTTTAACTCCACTATCCCGCTTATTAATAAAAAAAGGAATCACAGATCCTCGTGATCCCATAACATTTCCATATCTGACAACAGAAAACTTAATATCTTTAGAACCGCTGATGTTATTAGCAGCTGTAAACAATTTATCGGAAGTCAGTTTGGTGGCTCCATAGAGATTTATCGGTGCACAAGCTTTATCCGTCGATAATGCGACTACATGCTTCACTCCGGTTTGTAGAGCTGCATTAATTACATTCTGTGCCCCGTGAACGTTAGTCTTGATACATTCATCCGGATTGTATTCTGCTGTATCGACTTGTTTTATTGCTGCTGCATGAATGATGACATCTATACCTTCGCAAGCACGTTTCAAACGTTCTCCATCCCGGACGTCCCCGATAAAAAAGCGTAATTGGGGATAATCTTTTTCCGGGTATTTTTGCTTTAGCTCAAACTGTTTCAACTCATCCCGGGAGTAAATGACAATTCTTTTGACATTCGGATAATCCCGTAATATCGTCTCTACAAATTTTTTACCGAAAGAGCCTGTACCTCCGGTAATAAGAACTGATTTATTGTTTAGCATTGCTATATAATTTTGTATAATATTTTATCGGTAAGGTATTAGATATAATATACTTAAAGCTATCAGCTTAAAGTGTATTATAAGGTGAATAAATTCCCCGGAAAAACGCTCGTTTTTATTGGCGGAAAAGCCTTCTGATTATTCTGTTTCAGATTCATTTGGTCCAGACCAACAATTTGTTTTCGCCGGGCATAAAAAATTCAGATTCTTGCTTTGGTAGAATGATCGTATAGCAAATTTGTCGTTTTACTATTTTGCCGGCTTTTTGAATCAGATTTTCAAAATAATCGGCATCTATATTTTTACCGGCAATTACTAAATCGATCAGATCGGAATCTTTCCCGACGGCAAAATCACCACGTACCCATACTTTCGAAATGTCCCCGACCCGTTCAACCACCTCTTCTATAACCTGAGTGATTCCACTATGCTTTAATACCAACCGGTGAATATCATTGAAAAGAGGGTGACCGGCATTAGCATGATATACCTTTCTATTTCCTTCATTCTCAGCTTTTAGTAACCCCGCATTTTCCAGATGGTTCAGTTCGAGGCGAAGGGCATTCGTCGATTCCCCGAATTCATCGGCCAAACCACGCAAATAGGCATGGGTCGATGTATTCAGAAAGAATTTAAGTAATAACTTAATACGGGTTTTGGATGTAATCAGACTATCCAGCATGGATTCGTAAAATAAAATTGCTATTTACAGCTTCGCCCGGTAAGTCCCATTTTCCATATAGAACAGAAAGAAATTTGAATGAAAATGCAAAACAGTTTTATTTTTTTGCGCAACAAAATTACTCATTCCTTTGGATAATATCAAAAGAAAAACTCATTTTTATCCGGTTCGATTGAAAAATTTACACGGGCAGTTTTTATTGAATCCAGGCATTTATTCATACAAAAACGATTGTACATCGATAAATAAATGATAATAAGCTTGTTGGTTATTGATTCTTTCATGATAATTTACTGATTTTGTATATCATAATATCAAATCGTATTCAACGTATTTATCGATTTGCTTAAATTAGAATTTTTCGGAGTGTATTTAAATGAGATTCAGAATGTAAAAATTACTTGGAACGATGGGAATAAAAATCCATTCACATATAACGATTACGGTGATTATCACTACTATCGAACTGCTTTAATACAAAAAGAAATGGATTTTTTCAAGAGTATCAGGCAAATGCTATTTTTGCAAAATCTCCTTTTTCAGAGAAAATGTATCTAACTTATCTGAATCGGGCCCGCCTTTTTTTTATTTTTGAAGATAATGGGGAAATCAAACATCAGAATTTATATTTAAGTTCCGGATATCCGCTGCTAACAGATCATCCACACCAGCAAGATATAAAAAAATGCTTCAGAATGATATTTGCCTGCAATATGAAAGTATACAGCGCATTTTCGATCTGGTCAATTCGGATTACAGCATGCCGGAATCTGCTTATATCTGGCAAGCCCCACCTTCTTTTTTGATAAGGGGTTAAATCCGTCCGGTTGTTTCCGAAACAATCGGAAACTCTGACCGGATTCTTTATGCCTTTGTTTTCATTTCTTCAAAGGTTACTTTTCTCTTTTCCGCCAATAAAAACGAGCATTTTTCCGGGCGGTATTTAGTCATGAAAATTTTGTAAAATCACTTCAAATAAAAGATTTTATTGAATTGATATATAGTGTTTTTGTATGTCTTCTTTTTAATTCTGACTTCTATAAATCATTAATAAGATTTCCAAATGAAAAACTTTGCATTGATCGGTGCAGCAGGCTATATCGCCCCGCGCCATTTACGTGCCATCAAGGATACTGACAACCGTTTGGTCGCTGCTTACGATAAGTTCGACAGCGTAGGTATTATGGACAGCTTTTTTCCGGAAGCTTCGTTTTTTACTGAAATGGAGCTGTTCGACAGGCATTGTTCAAAATTAAAAAGAACTGACCGGCAAGTTGATATGGTGTCAATTTGTACGCCCAATTATTTACACGATGCCCATATCCGCTATGGCTTACGCTTAGGCGCTGACGTGATTTGTGAAAAACCGTTGGTATTGAATCCCTGGAACATCGACGCTTTGGCGGATGTTGAAAAAGAAACCGGACATAAAGTCAATAATATTCTCCAGCTTCGACTGCACGAATCTATTAAAGCCTTGAAAAAGCGCATCGATGAAGGGCCGAAAGATAAAGTATACGATGTAGATCTGACTTTTATCACTGCGCGCGGGAATTGGTATTACACCAGCTGGAAAGGGGATATCCGGAAGAGTGGTGGAGTAGCAACCAATATCGGAGTCCACTTTTATGACATGCTGACCTGGATATTCGGCCCGGTGAAAGAGAATATTGTGCATGTGAAAAGTCATGACCGGGTAGCTGGTTTCTTAGGTTTAGAGAAGGCACGGGTCCGGTATTTCCTGAGCATTAACGGGGATAATCTGCCGGAAAATGCGGTTCAGGGAGAAAAGCGAACTTATCGTTCCATTCAGATCGAAGGAGAAGAGTTTGAATTCAGTCAGGGCTTTACCGAATTACATACGGAGAGTTACAAACACATTTTATCCGGTGAGGGTTTCGGTCTGGATGAAGTTCGGAATTGTATCCATATTGTTCACGATATTCGGAATGCAGAACCGATTGGCTTGAAAGGTGATTACCACCCACTCGCAAAATTACCCTTAGTAGAACATCCTTTTGGTTGGGACAGATAAGATTCGGAAAAATTATGGTGATGAAATTGAATATGGTCGACCTCAGAGGTCAGTATGATAAAATCCGGGAAGAGGTAAATGCTGAAATTCAGAAAGTACTGGATACCACTGCCTTTATAAATGGACCCAAAGTAAAAGAATTTGCTTCTCATTTGGCGGAATATAACCGGGTGAAACATGTTATCCCCTGTGGTAATGGGACCGATGCTCTGCAAATCGCTTTGATGGCTTTAGGATTAAAGCCTGGAGATGAAGTGATTGTTCCGGCGTTTACTTATGTGGCTACTGCTGAAGTGATCGGTTTGTTGGGGTATACGCCTGTTATGGTCGATGTGGACTATGCTTCTTTTAATATTACAGTTAAGAATATAGAGCGGGCTTTAACTGCTAAAACCAAGGCTATCGTTCCGGTGCATCTGTTTGGCCAGAGCTGTGATATGGAGCCTATTCTCAAATTTGCTTCCGAGCATCATTTATATGTCGTAGAAGATAACGCTCAGGCGATCGGAGCCGAATATACTTTTTCGGACGGGACAAAAAAGAAAACCGGAACCATGGGGACCATCGGTTGCACTTCTTTTTTCCCTTCCAAGAATCTGGGGGGATATGGCGATGGGGGGGCTTTGATGACAGATGACGATGAACTGGCTGAAAAAATCCGGATGATCGCCAATCATGGTCAAAAAGTAAAATACCACCACGCTGTATTGGGATGTAATTCCCGGCTGGATACCTTACAGGCAGCAATTTTGGATGTGAAGCTGAAACATTTGGATGAATACGGTGCAGCCCGTTATGAAGCTGCTCAGTATTATTCCCGTAATCTGAGTCAGCTGGAAGGTATTATTATTCCCCAAGAGATGTCTTTCTCTACACATGTTTATCATCAATATACGTTAAAAGTATTGAATGATCGACGGGATGCTTTGAAGAAGTTTTTGGAGGAGGGAGGAATTCCTGCGATGATTTATTATCCTTTGCCTTTGCAACAGCAGGAAGCATTTAAGCCTATTACACGGGCTGCCGAATCATTGGATACAGCTGAACAACTGGCTGGTTCGGTTCTTTCCTTACCGATACATACGGAAATGATTCCTGCACAGCAGGATCTTGTCATCGAACGGATTAAAGAATTTTATAAATCCTGATTTATGGAACCGAACTATTTTGCTCACGAAACAGCTATTATAGATGAAAATTGTCAGATCGGTGAAGGAACTAAAATCTGGCATTTCAGTCATATCATGAGTGGTTGTATCATTGGTAATCATTGTAATATCGGTCAGAATGTAGTGATTTCGCCGGAAGTGGTGCTCGGAAACAATGTCAAAGTGCAGAACAATGTCTCCGTTTATACGGGAGTGTCTTGTGATGACGATGTTTTTTTGGGGCCTTCCTGTGTGTTTACCAACGTTACTAATCCCCGGAGTGCCATCAATCGGAAATCGCAATATGCAAAAACACATGTCGGCAAAGGGGCGACCATCGGGGCCAATGCCACCATCGTCTGTGGACACGATATCGGTGCTTATGCTTTTATCGGTGCCGGTGCAGTTGTAACCAAACATGTTCCGGCTTATGCTCTCCTGGTAGGTAATCCCGCCCGTCAGCTGGGGTGGATGAGCGAATACGGCCACCGGCTTCAGTTCAATGCCGAAGGGATTGCAGAATGCCCGGAAAGTCATGAAAAATATCGGCTGAAAGACGGCATCGTTTCTAAAATCTGAATCATAAACTTTCCTGCAATCACGTTCTGTGAGCAGTAATTATAAGTCGAGAGACATTTTTAATATAATCACTATGTACAATAAATTAGTCAATAAAGAGGCCAAATTAGCTTTGGTCGGTTTAGGTTATGTCGGTTTACCGATCGCACTTGAATTTGCAAAAAAGATTTCGGTGATCGGTTTTGATATCAATGAAGAGCGTCTGTCCATGATGCGTCAGGGGATAGATCCTTGCAAAGAGTTGGAGCATGAGGCATTTGAAAATGTGGATATCGAATTTACCTCTTCTTTGGATGAATTACGGAAAGCTTCGTTTTTCATCGTAGCTGTACCGACACCGATAGACGACCATAATCAGCCGGATCTGACCCCTTTATTAGGAGCAACCCGCTCTGTAGCCAAAGCCTTGAAAAAAGGCGATTATGTGGTCTATGAATCCACCGTATATCCCGGCTGTACAGAAGAAGATTGTATTCCAATCCTGGAAGAAATTTCGGGTTTAAAAGCCGGAGTGGATTTTAAATTCGGTTATTCTCCCGAACGGATCAATCCGGGTGAGAAGGTGCATACTTTACCCAATACCATTAAGATCGTCTCCGGTTGTGACCCGGAAGCCCTGGATACGGTGGCTAAAGTTTACGAACTAGTCGTAAAACCGGGCGTACACCGTGCACCGAATGTGAAAGTGGCTGAAGCCGCCAAAATTATCGAGAATACACAGCGTGATGTCAATATTGCCTTGATGAATGAACTTTCGATCATTTTCAGCCGCATCGGTATCAATACTTACGATGTATTGGAAGCAGCCGGAACGAAATGGAATTTCCTGAAATTCTACCCCGGACTGGTCGGAGGACATTGTATCGGTGTCGATCCTTATTATTTGGTTTACAAAGCCAATGAATTGAAATACCATAGCCAGATCATCAGTGCCGGCCGTTTTATCAACGATACGATGGGTGGCTATATCGCTAAAAAGTTGGTAAAGAAGATGATCGGGATGGGGAAGAATATCCTGGGGGCTCGTGTATTGGTGATGGGCATGACTTTCAAGGAAAATGTGGCTGATATCCGGAATTCCAAAGTGGTGGATATTATCAATGAATTGAAGGATTTTGGTGTAGATGTAGACGTAGTCGATCCGTATGCCGATTCAGAAGAAGTAAAGAAAATGTACGGCTTCAAACTGATCGAAAAACCCCGGGACAACTATGATGCTGTTATTGTAGCTGTTTCACATGATGTTTATTTGAATCTGGATGAAAAATACTTTAAGGCGTTGACTTACGATAATGCGGTGGTGGTGGATGTGAAGGGAATGTACCGGGATAAGATTCACGAGTTGAAGTATTGGAGTTTGTAAAATATCATACACATACATGAATCGTTCACGTTACACTTTAGGATCAGATATACTCGCTAGATATATTTGTGACTTTGTAGATTCGTTTTTATTATAAGTGAAAAGTGTGACGTGGAATGTTTACTTGGAAATAAGACTAAAATTGAATTAAAATGGACATAGAAGATTTTATTGCAAACTTTGCTAATCAATTTGATGAAACAGACCCAGAAACATTCAAAATAGATACTAAATTTAAAGAAATAGAGGAATGGTCTTCATTGATTGGTCTGGCAACATTAATAATGGTCGAGAGAGTATATCAGGTGAAATTGTCACCAGAAGTGCTAAAAAATACCAATACGATTCAAGAGTTGTTTGTGCTAATTCAAAGTAAGTTATGAGTGAGTATAATCCATTTTCGTTACTTGGTAAAAATATACTGATAACTGGGGCTTCTTCAGGAATAGGGCGTGCTATTGCTATTGAATGTTCTAAGATGGGTGCCATCTGTTTAATAACAGGGCGTAACGAGGAACGTCTAAAAGAGACATTGGGAAAGATGGAAGGAGATGGACATCAATGGGTTGTTGCCGATATGAGAAATGACAGAAATGTTATTGTTGATCGTGTTCAAAAAATTGATGGAGTGGTCCACTGTGCTGGGGTTGCTGATACCATGTTGTTTCAATATGTTGATGATCAGAAGTTAAGGGATGTGATGGAAATTAATTTTTTTATACCAGCGCAGTTAAGTAGAGATTTGTTAAGTCAGAAGAAATTAAACAAGGCTGCATCAATAATATTCATTTCATCAATATCAGGTGTAAAATGTTCATGGATTGGGAATAGTGTTTATTCGGCTTCAAAAGGTGCGATTAATGGTTTGGTGAAAGGAATGGCTTTGGATTTAGCTTCTAAAGGAATTCGGGTAAATAGTGTAACCCCGGGAATGATTGATACGGATTTTTTAAAAGAAGGATTAATTTCTGAAGAACAATTAGAGATAGATAGAAAAAAATATCCGCTTAAAAGATATGGACGACCCGAGGAAGTGGCGTATTGTGTTATTTTTCTTTTATCTGATACAACGGCTTGGATAACAGGTTCTAATTTATTAATAGATGGGGGGTATACTGTACAATGAAAGCATATATAAAAGCTATTTCTTATTATTTGCCGGAGCGAATACTTACAAATGAAGAATTAAGTCGAGATTTTCCTGAATGGAGTGTTGAAAAAATTGCATCTAAAATTGGAATCCGGCAAAGACATATTGTCGCTAAAGAGGAGACAGCTTCTGATTTGGCATACCATGCCGCTGAACAATTATTCAAGGAATATCAAATTGATCGAAATAAAATAGATTTCATTCTATTTTGTACGCAAAGTCCGGATTATTTTTTACCAACTTCAGCTTGTATATTGCAAAGTAGACTACAAGTACCAACTTCAGCAGGTGCGTTAGATTTCAATTTGGGATGTTCTGGTTTTGTTTATGGATTATCACTTGCTAAAGGGCTGATATTGTCGGGAATTGCTAAAAATGTGTTGTTGTTGACAGGAGAAACTTATTCTAAATATATACATTTTAAAGATAAGGGGAATCGTACGATATTTGGGGATGCCGCAACCGCGACTTTAATATCTGGAGAAGGTTTTGCGGAAATCATGGATTTTAGTTTGGGTACAGATGGATCTGGTAGTAATAATTTAATCGTTCGAAATGGAGGAGCAAGAAATCCAGAGAGGAAAGATATGGTTCAATATGATAACGAGGGTAACTTTTTGTCTCCAGATTTTTTGGAAATGAATGGTAAAGCTATTTTTGAGTTTACGGTTCAGGCTGTTCCGGTTATGGTTAATGACTTACTTGAAAAACACGGTCTTTTTTTTAATGATATAAATCTTTTTGTATTTCATCAGGCAAATAAATACATGGTCAATTTTATTCGAAAGATAATAGGAATAGATAAAGAGAAGTTTTATTTGAATATTGAGGATGTGGGAAATACGGTGTCTTCGACTATTCCTATTGCTTTGTATGAGGCCAAAAAGGAAGGAAAATTGAATGGGAATATCATGCTTGCGGGCTTTGGTGTTGGATATTCTTGGGCGGGTGTTCTTTTGAGATGTTTATAGAATTCTGATTAATATTCAAGTTTGTATGCATTTATTGAAAAGTGGATGGAGTACCTTAAAATGTATTTATACTAATTATAGAGGTACAAGCCTTTTGAAACCGATACGGTCTTTTAAAGTTAGGGATGATTGTATAATTATGTCTTTAAAACTAAAGGAAATGTGGAAGGTAAGGAAAGATTTCAAAGTGGCATTCTCTTCGAATATGCTTTTAAGTTCTTGGTTGATCTTTTTGTTGTTTAGAAGAAGATTATGTTTTGTATTAAAAAACCAGAAGGGTTCTATAATGGCTTATATGTTTTTTATGTTCAATGAAAATGAATTTAAAAATAATTATATACATGCAAGTGAATTATTTGCAGCTTCGGGTTTCTTGAATACGGGCGTCGGTGCAATTATTGAATCGGAGGTTTTGCATTATTTGCAAGTGGAATCTTCTTTAAATGGTGTTATGGCACGTGTGACCATAACTAATAAAAATGCATATAAATTGATTGAGTACAATGGTTTTGAGGTCTTGTCTAAATACTTTGATTCGAAGATAAACCAACATAGAGCATATGTATTAAAAAAATTTGAGCGCTAAAAATGACAAACAAAGAAAAGCACATACATTTTTGTGAGCAGAATGATTTTGTGCCTGTTTTTTCGCAACCCTGGTGGATGGATGCCGTTTGTATCGATGGCTATTGGGATGTGTTGTTGTATGAAAAGGCTGATGATATTTTAGGTGCATTGCCGTATTACGTGAAAAAAAAATTCGGACTTTCATATATTACGCAACCGCCATTTACTCAGAATAATGGGGTGATAATAAAATATCCGGAAAATCAAAAGTACGAGAAGAAGTTGTCACATGAAAAAGAAGTGATGACGGCATTGATAGAGCAGTTGGAGAAACTACCGATTAGTTTTTATAGGCAACATTTTAGTTGTACTTATACAAATTGGCTGCCTTTTTATTGGAAAGGATTTAAACAAACAACTAATTATACTTATAGGATAGATAAATTATCAGATCATGATATTTTGTTGAATAGGTTTAATGATACAAAGAAAAAAGAAATAAAACGAGCGTTAAAATCGAGTTTAAAATTAAGTTTTGATCTTCCTGTTAAAGAATTTTATCAACATCATAAAGAATCTCTTCAAGAGCGAGGACGCTCAATTTCTTATAGTTTAGAGATTTTTGAAAGAATTATTAATACTGTTTATGAACATAATGCAGGTCGTGTATTATATATCCATGATGAAGATAATATGGTATTATGTACTCGCTTGATTGTTTGGGATAAATTAGTTGCATATAGTTTAATATCTTCTACATATCAAAAAAACAAAACTTCTGGTGCTTCCTCGTTGTTATTTTATGAATGTATGAAATACGTGTCCTCATTTGTAGATATATTTGATTTTGAAGGAAGTATGAATGAAAGTATTGAAAATTCATATCGTAAATTTGGAACGGTTCAGGTTCCTTATTTTGCAATAAGTAAGATCATAACAAAAAATCTGTTTTTCCATTTACTGATAGATAAAAGATTGAAATGAACTTACAAGAAATAGATATTGCTATTGAGCGAATTATAAATAACATTGATCGGGAAGGTTTTTCTCGTTATGATGTGCAGAATATCAGATGCTATAAATTTAAAGGAAAGTTTACCAGGTATTTTTTTCTTGTAATAGAAGAGTTTTTTCCACTGTTACTAAGAAAAACTTTGAAAATAGAAAAAGCTGAATTTGTTACTGCATATACTCATGTGGCGGAAGGCATGTTTATGTTAGAAGAGAATGTACTTAATACATTCTCTGATTCATTGATGCAAAAATGTGAAAGAGGAGTGTTGGCATGTATAGAAAATGAGGATGGACATGTTTGTTGGCCTTACAAAGAAAATAAAACATTCTTCCCGGTGAGCTGTGAAGGGAAAAAACCGACAATGCCTTTGCACGGTCTGGCAAGATGTAATATTTTGTTGTTGAAATTAGGAAAACATTACAATAATCAGCATTATATACAAATAGCTTTCGATTCCGTTATAGAGACAATGAAATCCCACAATGTGACGAAAACAGATAAGGGAGAATGGTACATTAGTTATTATTATAATTCGGATGATTGTACCTTAAATGTAAATACGGAGTTTGCACAATGGTTGTCGATGTTGCCTGATTCTATGTTGAATGAACATTTGCAGGAAGTCATGAACGGGATTGTCCGTTTGTTGGTTAATGAACAAAATGAAGATGGTTCATGGTATTACTTTTCAAAAAAATTCATGAAAATTCATCAGTTGCCCCCAACAATCGATTGTCATCATACGGGAACAGTTTTGTCTAATTTAATGTATGTTTTGAATAGTCGATTCCTGGATGACCGGTTACGTGTTTTATTAAAGCAAAGCATAGACAGGGGAATACGATTTTATATAGATAATTTTTTTGACCCAAAGACGGGTAAAGCGAAAACACTGATCGGTTATAAGCGAATTGCCGGACCTGTTCAATATGCAGAAGCTATTTTTGCTTTCTATCATTATCTTTTGTCAGATGGAGATAAGAGAATAAGAGAGAAAATATTAATGTTATTTCCCAAAGTTATTGGGCAAATTACAAGATTAGTCAAAAAAGACGGGACCGTTCCGAGTGAATGTATTTTGAAATGGAAAAATATAAATTCCATTCGTTGGGGGAATGGACCAGCTTTGCAAGCATTGGCGTGTTATAAAGTATTACGTGAAAAAAAGATCCTGGAACTATGAAAAGAAACAGTTTTGTTTCTATTGCTTTATGGCTCACGCTTGCTAGTGTTATAGGGAAGGTGTTAGGCTTCCTGAAGGATGTCCTTATATCTTATTACTACGGTTCTTCTGCTTCGACAGATGCTATATTCCTTGCTTTGTCGATTCCTACAATTCTATTAGGTGTGTTTACGTCATCAACAGATAGCGCAATTATCCCGCAGTATAACAGATTACTCCATACAAAAGGACGGGAATATGCAGATAGAAATTTTTCGAATATAATTAATTTAATAAGTCTGTGCGGATTTATTGTTTCTCTGGTGATACTATTTTTCCCTGATATTTTTATTGATCTTTTTGCCCCTGGTTTCAATGATGTGCAGAGAATGTATAGTGAGATTTTTAAGAATTTTTAGTTTCGCAGGGTTATTTCATATACTGTACTGTTTTTTTTGTTCTTATACGATTCGATATAAACAGGTAGTAACAAGGGCCATATTAAGTTTTTTGACCAATTTGTTAATAGTTGTGGTGATGATTATTTGGCACGATCCTTTCATGACAGGATTGTCAATTGCTTATTTTGGGGGGTCTTTGATTTCGGCTGTATTACCGTTAATAGCAGCTGCTCGTCTGAAATATAAACATGTTTTCTTTATAAATTTTTCGGATATTGAATTCAGAAAATATTGGTACCTTTTTATTCCGATTATGTTTGGGGCGTTGTTGGCTGATTTGAATATGTTTGTCGATCGTTTTTTGGCGTCCGGTTTCGAAGATGGGAGTGTTTCTTCTTTGAATTATGCATCGCGGATAACGGCCATATTTGATTCCATGATTGTCATAGGTATTGGGGTGGTCATATTGCCTTTATTGTCACAGCAGAATGTAGAAGGTAATAAAGAAAAATTCAAAAAGATAACAACGTTGGTATTTGAGATATTATTTATTGTTCTTTTACCGATTATGATATTGGGTATGTATTTATCCGAGGAAATCATACAACTGATTTATTATCGGGGTAAGTTCGATATGGATTCTGTAAGAATAGTGGCTAAGTTATTTTTTTATTATGCTCCCATGATATTGTTAGTACCTTTACACTCTGTCTGTGCCCGATTTTTTCATTCTTTAGAGGATACAAAGACACCTTTAAAAGTGACGTTTATTGCCGTGATCTTAAATATCAGTTTGAGTATTGTATTGTCCCGTTTGATCAGTTTACAAGGAATTGCTTTGGCTACTTCAATATCTCTGATTTTAGATGTATTGTTATTGTTGTTGTACATGTATAAAAAAATAGGATGGGATTCAACGATAATGAATTTGAAAACTTTGTCTAAGATATTTTGTGCTATTCTGTTGCTTTGGGGGGCGATAAGTTATATAAGTCAATTTGATTTACCCGTATTCTGGAAGGTATTATTGTCTTGCTTTGTTGGAGGTGTCAGCTATGGTGTGTGTGTGTATTTATTTATGAAATCAGATATTCAATACATCATCAAAGTATTAAGATCGGACATATAAGATGCAGATTTCACTATTAAGGAAAAAGTGGATAGTATATTGGGGAATAATCTTATACCGAATACTATTGGATGTAAATTATGCAGAGATTATTGCACCTATTTATGCTTATAGTGGTTTTGTGAATTTGTCAACTGATTATACGTGTGCTATCTCGTATATTGTACTCTTGTTGTCAATGCACTTTATTATTAAACAATATTCTTCGGAGCGACTCCTTTTATCGAATGTTGTTGTGCTTTTGTATTTAGTATGTTTTGTTCCAGGAACGTCACTAATGGCTTATATTCCAATGAATATTCATTTTTGGGTATTGTTTTTGGTATATTGGTTTTTGTTTTTGTACCTGGCTTTGTTTATTCGGCCTGTAAAAATACCGGTTCTATCAAATCGGGGGAGAAATATATTATTATATTTGATATTAGGGGGAATAATTACGACTGTATTGTATGTTTCTTGGAAATATGCAGGATTCCGGATACATTTCTCATTAAGGGATGTGTATGATTTAAGAGAGGAAGAACGGAGCTGGAATTTACCCCTTATCTTTGGGTATTTATTGCCGACAGCCAGTACAATATTGCCTGTCTTTTTGGTTTATTTTCTGGTGAAGAAGCGTTTGTGGCTCGTTTTACTGTTAAGTGTGGCAATATTGCTTAATTTTTCAATAGGCGGACATAAATCAGTTATATTCAAGTTGCTTTTTTGTTTTTTGGGATATTGGTTTTATAGTAGGGAAAAGGTTTCTTTATATGCTTGGTTTTTAGCCTTTTTGTCTTTTATTTCATTTTTAGAATGGAAAATCTGTCAAAGTTTTACTATTTGTACTTTGTTAATTCGTAGAGCTTTATTTCTTCCTGCTTATTTGAATTATCATTATTACGATTATTTTTCAACACATGAACAGGATGTTTTCCGGCAAAGTTTTTTGCGGCATTTGGGAATACAATCTCCCTATGATATCCCAATACCTAGATTGATCGGGGAGGTCTATTATAATTCATCGGATACGAATGCCAATAACGGTCTTTTTTCCGATGCCTATCTGAATATGGGTACTGTAGGAGTTTTACTGTTTCCCTTCTTGTTGATTATGGTAATCAATATTATAGATTCTGTGGCTAAAGGTATTGATGATAAATTGCTGATATTGCCTATTGTAGTTATCGTTGTTGTATTTTCTGCCGGAACATTGATGTCCGGACTATTGACGGGTGGTGTCGGTGTTTTAACGTTGATCTTATTTTTATTTCCTAAAAATAAATTGGGGGTTCGGAATGTTTAGGCATATGTAAATGGAGGTTCATGAAATGCAGCAAGATACAGTAGAATATAGAGATAAGGAATGTGTTTATATTGTAAAAGTGTTATCAGATTTCTTAAATCTGCCATGCGAAGTGAAAGTCGGAGAGAGATATTGTATAACTGGTAAAAACGGAAAGCTGGAAATTAATAATGTTTTTTGGGGAATATTGGGAAATGAATATCTGAAAAAAGAAAACATTCCGGCAGAGTTGAAGTGGTTGAATACTCCTTTTGAAGGGTTGAGGCAGGTGCCGATTATTTATGGTGTAGATGAACTGGTAATTGAAAATAATGATGTTTATTGTGGATTGGATATTTTCTCATCAGCGTTTTTTATGCTTACACGTTGGGAAGAATTGTTTTTACCGAAAGATAAATTCGGACGTTGTGACGAAAATGAAATGTTTGTTGTGAAGCATGGTATTTATAACAGACCTGTTGTAAATGAATATATCGAATTACTTCGGAAATTATTGGTATATATCGGAGTAGAGGTGAAAAAATGTGACCGGGAATTTCATCCGTTTATCACTCATGACGTTGATGATTTGTTCCGTTATGCTTCATACAAGAATTTTTGTAAAAATCTGGCAGGGGATATTCTGCATAGGAAAAGTTTGAAAACATTTTTACGAACTTGTTATAATTATGTCCGTTATCGGGGCGGAAAGGTAAAGGATCCATTTGATACTTTTGACGAAATGATGGATTTAAGTGATCAGTATGGTTATAAAAATGCTTTTTACTTTATGCCTTCATATCGAAAAGAATACGACATCCGCTACGACATCCGAGATAAGAAGGTGAAGACCATTATCGCACATATTATTGAACGGGGACATGAAGTGGGGGTACATCCTTCTAAAAATACATTTTTGTGTGCGGAGTGGTTTAGGAAAGAAATGCTCCGTTTGAATAAAGTTTGTCCGAAGGTGAAGGGAGGACGTCAGCATTATTTGCTGTATTCAATACCAGAAACATTGCGGACATGGGAAGACAATGGATTGGCATATGATGCAGGGTTAGGATTTGCTTTTCGGGGTGGATTTCGTTGTGGTATTTGTTATGATTATCCTTTTTTTGATGTACTAGAACGTAGACAATTGGATTTATGGATACATCCGCTGATTGTGATGGAAACTGCTCTTCTGAGAGATGGTAAAAACAAGGAGGTCATTCGGGAAGATATTTTCGGTTTAGTGGATACTGTGAGAAAATACCGGGGAGAATTCGTTTTTTTGTGGCATACGGATAATTTTAACCGGGTGGAATACTACAAATATCGGGAGCTGTATTTTCAAACATTAAAATATATGGCTCATGGGGGAATGGAAAATAGTTGATAAAGTATAGTATTTATGAAAATTTGTCATTTAACGATAAGTGGGCAAAAATTTATACCCCGTATCTTGCGAGAGTGTCGTGCAAGTGTGGAAGTAGGAGATGTCCCTTATATCGTTTCTTCAGGAAAAAACTATCTGGAGGCTGGTATTCATTACATCGGAGTTGAATTTGAGTATACTTGTCGAAGGCAGATGTATGTGTTTGCAAAATCGATAATACAGAAGGGATTAGAGCAAGATGCGGATGTATATCAATTGCATAGTCCTATTTTTTTATTGTTTGCCTGCCGTTTGAAGAAGATGGGGAAAAAAGTGATATTTGACAGTCATGAGTTCTACGGTCTGCAAATACGGGAAAAGAAATACTTACCCGGATTATTCAGAAAGGTTATCGCTGCTATTTATATGAAATATGAAGCTTATATCTGTCGTCGGATTGATGCGGTGATTCAGGTGTGCACCGTCGAAGGAAAAGATTATTTTCAGAATCGTTGCAAGCGTTCGGTATTTCTTGCCAATGTACCGGAATTATCTGTATTTGCATCTAATGGGAGGACTGCTTTTGCAAAAAGAAACAGTGTGATTCATGTTGGAGGGCTGACGCATGACCGAGGGATTACTGATTTGGTGAAAGCTGCCGCACTGACCAAGGTGAAAATTGAATTAGCCGGTGTTTTCCAGCCCGAAGGATATCAGGATCAATTGAAAGAAATCGAGGGATATAGAAATGTAAAATATTGGGGATTCGTGAATAAAAATGATCTGCCTGAAATATTGGATCATTGTCTTGCCGGGATTTCTACTTTGCTGAATGTTGGCCAATATTCCAGAATAGATACCTTCCCTACTAAAGTTTATGAATATATGTCGATGCAACTGCCTGTCATAATATCCGATACTCCTTATAACAAGCGATTGAATGATGTGGGGAGATTTGGAATATGCGTTGCTTCGAATAATTCACAGGAAATTGCGGATGCGATAAATTATTTAAAGGAACATCCGGACAAAGCGGAAAAGATGGGTATAAACGGTCGCAGATTGGTGGAAGAGCATTTTAATTGGGAGAAAGAAAAGTCGAAATTGTTGGATTTGTATAAAATATTAGAAAAAGTATAATGAACATCTTGTTAATTAACCATTATGCCGGAAATCCTGAACTTGGTATGGAGTTCAGGCCTTATTATATGGCTAAGGAGTGGGTGAAACAAGGGCATGAGGTATTGATTCTTGGTGCGACTTATTCACATTTAAGAAAAAAGCAACCATTGAAAGCAGGAAATGAGGTTATTGATGGTATTGATTATTATTGGGTGAAGACGAATGCCTATAGGGGTAATGGGATAGGGAGGATTCGGTCGATGTTTTCTTTTGTGTGGAAGTTGTATTGGAATTACAAAAAATATATCGGAGATTTTAAACCCGATGTTGTGATTGCTTCTTCTACTTACCCGTTGGATATATATCCTGCCAGAAGAATTGCCCGGCGTTTTAAGGCCCAATTGATTTATGAGGTACATGACCTTTGGCCGCTTTCTCCCATGGAAATTGCTGGATATTCCAAGTGGCATCCGTTTGTTATGATAATGCAAAGAGCTGAAAATTATGCTTATAAGCATGTGCATCGGGTCATTTCTTTGTTGCCAAATGCTTTGGATCATATGAAAAGTCATGGACTAAAAGAGGAAAAGTTTGTTTATATACCGAATGGTTTTGATGAGGAAGAATGGAAAAATGGTCAGGAATATTTGTCTTGCAGGCATCATGGGTATTTGCAGCAATTAAAACAAGAAGGGAAGAAGATATTGGGGTATGTAGGAGGACATGCAAAGTCAAATGCCTTGGATTTTTTATTGGATGCAATGAAGTTGGTGGCAAATGAGGAGATTGTGTGTGTGTTAGTTGGAAACGGACAAGAGAAAGCGAGATTGGTGAGTAGAATCGGTAAAGAGAATATTCATAATGTTGTGTTTTTGGATGCAGTTTTGAAAAAAGAAATACCGGCTTTATTGGCAGAGATGGATGTTTTGTATATCGGTTGGGAAAATAATCCATTATACCGGTTTGGGATATCGCCGAATAAATTGATAGATTACATGTTATCGGGAAAACCTATTTTACATTCGGTAAATGCTTCTAATGACTGGGTGGCAGAGACGGGATGCGGAGTGTCAGTAAAAGCGAAGGATTCTTTGGCGATAGCTCAAGGGATTAAATATTTATTTTCTTTGAGTGAGGAGACTTTGGATGATATGGGAGCTAAGGGGAAAGAATTTGTTGTGCATAATTTTAGTTATACTCTTTTAGCCAAGAAGTTTATTGAATCTTGTTAAATATTAATGCTATAAAGTTTCTATATGAAGATTCCTTTTTCCTTACCTGTCATTGATGCAGAGGTGATTGCGGAAATGCAGGATACGCTGACGCGTACGGGGTGGTTAACATCGGGACCTAAAGTTCGTGCTTTAGAAGAGGAGATACAGCAATTTACCGGAGGTGAAGCTGTTTTGTGTGTGAATTCGTGGACTTCCGGGGCGATGTTGATGTTGAGGTGGCTGGGTATCGGTACTGGAGATGAGGTTATTATACCTGCTTATACATATAGTGCGACGGCTTTATGTGCGATGAATATGGGGGCTAAAGTGGTAATGGTAGACGTAAAAGAGGATTTTACCATCGATCCGGAAAAGATAAAAGCTGCAATCAATGAACACACTAAAGTTATATTACCTGTAGATATTGGGGGCTATCCCTGTGATTACGATGCCATCCGGGCAGTACTGGACGACCCGGAAGTGAAGGCATTGTACCGGCCTGAATCCGAGAGGCAACAGCAATTGGGACGGATTATGCTTTTGGCAGATGCTGCCCATTCGCTAGGGGCTTTTTATAAAGGAAAGGCTTCCGGGACTGTAGCAGATGTCACTGTTTTTTCTCTACATTCTGTTAAAAACATTACGACAGGGGAAGGCGGTGCGATTGTATTGAATTTGCCGCAGCCTTTCGACAATCAGAACGAATTGACTTTCCTGAGGGCTTTGGCATTGAATGGACAAAACAAAAGTGCTTTCGAAAAAAATCAGGTAGGTGCCTGGCGGTATGATATTATCGATCAGGGACTGAAAGTGAATATGCCGGATTTGTGCGCTACTGTCGGGTTGG
>OKXB01001623.1_pt1 | contig 20959 bp, 19 predicted proteins | sample 1601731 | NCBI WGS metagenome assembly OKXB01 (sample SAMN04414077, study PRJEB24778) | human gut metagenome | material: faecal | host: Homo sapiens | reverse complement strand
TTTGCTAAATATTACCTATTTATATTTTATTTATTAGTTTTACTCTTTTTTACTGGGGAAAAACAAAGAGAGATTATTACCAAATTCTTCAAACATTAACTATATTTGAACAAAAATTGTTTCAACTCTTTTTATTATTTATTCTATAAGTATTTCTTCTTGACAAAACTAATGATAAATATCATAATTTCATTAGTTTTGTCAAAGTTATAAATAAAGTTAAACATAAAAATAGAAATTAACTTATCAAATTAATTTCTGTCTTTTCTGTTTTAAAAATTTATTACATATATAAAATATTAGTTATTTTAAATAATTTATTTAATCTTACACTCTTTAACATATTTAATAAACTTGTTATTTTTTACATCATATCATTTATAATATAATTAAAAAACTGTTCATTATTTTTATTTACAACTAAATTATATATTGCTTCTATTAATGGACTATCAATATTCTTAAGTTTTATAAATCTATATATACCATTTAAACTATATAACCCCTCAATAGTATTATTTGATATATACTCATTTATAACTTTGTCTTCTTGTTTTTCACCAATCATTTTACCAAAACTATAGTTTCTACTCTTATTTGATGTACAAGTTAAAATTATATCACCAATTCCTGCATATGAAAGAACTGTTTTACTATCTCCACCTAGTGACATGATTATACTTTTAATATCACTTATGGCTTTAGTTATATAGGTTGCAACTGCAGAGTTACTATAACCCATTCCATATAAAACTCCAGAACCAATAGCAATAATATTTTTTATAGTTCCACATATTTCTGTACCAATAATATCATCTAAGTACATAAAACTAACACTTCCATCAAATAGATTCATAGTAGTATCAAAAATTTCTTTATATTTAGTAGCAACTACAAAACCTACGGGATTGTTGTTTGCTAAATCAATAGCAAAAGTAGGACCTGATAATATACCAATTTTATCAGTATTTAAATGTTTTTGAATAAGTTCATATGTAAACATACTATTTTCTTTTTCAATTCCTTTGGTTGCTACTAAAATATTTTGCTTTTTATAATATTTACTTAAAAGAATTAAAGTATCATTTAAAAATTCAATTGGGATTGCAATAACAATAAAATCACTATTAAATAAACAATATTCCATATCGTTAGTAAATTCTATATTATTATTTAACTTTATACCTGGTAGTAACTTATCATTACCCCTATTTTCAATAAGCATATTTTTTTCTTCTTCAAATTTAGTCCACATTGTAATATTTACATTTTTAAATCTACTTGCAAGAGCAAGTCCAAAAGATCCTGTTCCTATAATACTTAACTTCATATTCTTTCACCTTACTTATATTAACATGAAAATGGAAAAAAACAAAGACTATCTTTGTTTTTTATGATTTTTTATTAAAGATAAAATTAATATTCCTAAACTAGCACCAATCATATCAATAAAAACATCAAGTAAGCATCCTGTTCTATCAGGGATAAATAATTGATGAAGTTCATCAAAGCTTGCTAGGATAAAGCATATTAAAATACTTACAACAATCTTTTTATCAATTTTTAATTCATTAATAAAGTTTAAAACTAATATTCCAAGTATAAAATATTCGGTAATATGAGCCATTTTTCTAATTATCATAAAGAAAATATCTGAATCTACAAAGAATAAGTATTTTTCTAAAATACCATTTGTAAGTGATGTTGAGGTACTTCCATCTTGATTAGAAAAAAGAAAAATAACCAATAACCATATTACAATAAGTAATAATTTAACTATCTTTTTCATAAAACCTCATTTTATTTCTAATTCTTTTAATATTAATTGATATTTAATATTTAAGATATTAAATATATATTTAATTATTAAAGATGTTGTATATGATATTAGTAATAGCCATATAAATATTAAAACATCTATTTTTGGCATAAAAATAAATTTTTGACACAATATATAACAATAAAAACTATGTGTAAGCCATATAATTGTTGATTCGTTACCAATTTTAATTAGTATTTTTCTTATCTTTTCTATTAATCTATTTTTAGTATTAAAAATAATTGTTATACAAATTATAAATATAGGTGTATATATATAATCATAAAGATAACCTAATCTTCCTCTTAAATAAAAGATAATACTAAGTATTCCAAAAGAAATTATTTCATACATATAATTATTACAATATTTATTTTTAAAATAAGATAAAATATCGTATTTAGCAAACAAAATACCCATCATAAAACTTGATAATAAACTAGTAGTCAAATGTATATTATAAAAAATAAAATTCCCACTTAATAAACTTGTCCAACTATTTAATTGAATAAGAGGTATTATTTCTAAACAAATAACATTTGCTAGAATAGTTAATATCAAATTAGAAACAAAATTAAGTTTATTCATTAATTTAATAATTAATGGAGAAAAAATAATTAAAATAATATATGGAGTAAAAAACCACCATTCTGTAACTATAGATGTTTTTAATCCAAAGAAATTTAAAAGTATATCTAATATATTAAATCTTATTCTACCAAATATTATACCAATAGGTACAATAACTAAAAATACTTTCCAAAATATTTTATATAAATTATATACCCTTTTTTTAACTACACTTTCTTCTTTATTGTTCTTCATAGATATATATGCAGAATAACCTGCTAAAAAGATAAAGATAGTTACACATATTTTACCAAAACTAGCAATTAGAAAAGATATATTATGATTATTAATAGTTGGAATTAAATTAATATAATTATTATAAATTCGCTCTGGAAATCCAAATAAATGATGATATAGCATTAACATAACTGCTATAGCCTTTACTACTTTTGTATCATCTTTTGTAAATGTCATAAAACCACCCTAATATTATTATAAATAAAAATTTAAAAAAAATATATAGTTTTAAATATATATTTTTAATTATCATATTTATTTTTATCATTTATAAGCTAATCTATAACATTGATCTTAGTTATACCATCATAATCTGTTTCTAAATCCATATCTAGGGTCAATAAATATTTTGGATAATAATCACCTGTTTTTTGGAGTGACTTTAATTCTCTTTCTAATACTTTCTCATCTCTTACAGACAATGCAACTTGGAAATATTTTAAACCATTTCTATTTTCTGCCACAAAATCAACTTCTAATTCATCTACTTTTCCAACATAAACTTTATATCCTCTTCGAAGTAACTCTAAATATACTATGTTTTCTAATATATATCCCATATCACTATTTGCTTTTTTTCCTAAAAGATAACTTCTTAATCCAGTATCAACTACATAATACTTATAATCTCTTGCAAGTAAATTTTTCCCTTTAACATCAAATCGTTTGGCCTTATATATTAAAAAGCTTTCTAAAAATGCTGAAATATAATTTTCAACTGTATGATTACTTATTGATATACCTTTACTTGTAAGAGTGTCACTTATTTTTTTTGTTGAAATTGGACTCCCGACACTATCAAATATAAATTTTAATATGCTTTCTAACAATATTTTATCTTTTATATTATTTCTAGCCATTATATCTTTATATACTATTGTTGAAAAAATACCATCTAAATATTTATCAATATCATTTGGATTTGAATTTAATATACTTATATATTACCTGGCATTCCACCATTTTGCATATAGTTTAAAAATAATTGTTGGTAATTATTATCATTGAATGCTGTTATATATTCCTTAAATGATAATGTTAACATTTTAATCTCAATATATCTACCAGATAATAAAGTAGCAAGTTCCCCAGAAAGCAAATAAGCATTAGAACCAGTTATATAAAGATCAACATTTTTTTTAATATATAAGCCGTCTACAGCTTTTTGAAATTCTGGAACATTTTGCACTTCATCTAAAAAAACATAATATTTTTTACTTAAAATAATTTTTTTATTAACAAAATCATAAAGTTCTTTATAACTATTAAAAGCATAATCTGCATTTTCTAAATTTATATGAATTATTTGTTCATCATTAATACCATTTTCTTTAAGATAATTAATAAATAGTTCAAATAAAGTAGATTTACCACATCTTCTTATACCAATAACAACTTTAATTAAATCTTTATCTTTCCATCTTTTCAATTCTTCAAGATATTCAACTCTTTCTATCATAGTTATCACCTCTAATATAGAGTATATACTTATCAAATAGAAAAGCCAAGTTTTGGAAATATTTTTCCAAAACTATGTATTTTCGACATTTTTTGAAAAAAAATCAGCAAATAATTTGCTGATTTAAATATTATTCTAATCCAAGTTCTTTTAAAGTTTTACCATTTTCCATTCCATCAATATATTCTTTAGCCTTAGCAACTGTTTCTTTATCTGGAATCATAACATATAATTCTTGCATTCCTGCACTATATGTATAATCATAAGAATCAGAGCCATTTAAACTATAATTTTTAATAGTCCAAGATGGCATTTTATCTAATTGATGTTTCATTAAAGTTGTAATAGTACTTGTTTTAATATTTGTTTCAAAGGAATTAGAAAGTTCATCTAATAATGTAGTATATTTCGTAAGAATAGTAGTTGATGATGTAACTTTTTTTATGATGGACGTTATAACATCTTGTTGATTTTGAACACGATGTCTATCCCCCTCTTGATATGCATAACGTTCTCTCACAAATGCAAGAGCCATGGCCCCATCCATGTGATTAATACCTTCAATAATTTTAACCTTTTTATTATTATATGGAATAAAAGTTTTATCAGAATATACATCAATTCCACCAATAACATCAACAACAGATACTAATGTAGAAAAATTAACTCTAACATAATAGTCAATATTTATATCTAGTAAATCTTCTATAGTATTTACTGACATATTTATTCCATATATACCTGCATGTGTTAATTTATCTTTATATCCTGTTGTATCATGTAGTTGTACATAATAATCTCTTGGTATAGATGTTAATAATATTTCATGATTTTTCGTATTTACCGTAACTAACATATTAACATCACTACGACTACGTGTAGATATATCACCATATTGGTCTATACCACTTACATATATAGTAAATGTTTCTTCCATTACATTTACATTTGATTGCTTAGTAGACTCTTCTTTAACCTTAACTTCAATTGTGTCAATTATTTTTGTATCATCCTTAAAAATTTCAATTGATTCTTCAATAGAATCTTTATGATACGCACTAATAATAATCGCATCTACATTTTCATCAAGTAATTCTTCAGACATTTCTAAAACTGATTTATATTCAACACTTTCATACTTAATCTTATTTCCAAGTTCTTTTATAGCCATATCATATATATCAATTTGTTCATCAAATGTACCTATTTTTTTGTCTTTTAAATCATCTATTTTGGTATATTTAGAATTTTTGTTTACAACGACATAATATGTCTCTGTAATCATTCCTTGCTCCCTAATTTTATCCATAAAATGATATGTTTTATTTATATAAGAACATCCTATCCAAAAGATTATACACATAAACATACCTATTAACATAATTATAACTTTAAACCAAATTCTAAATTTAGGTTTAATTAATACAATTGAAAATAATGCAATAAATAAATTACTAATTAAAACAAGTGGTAAAAAATATTTAGTTGGAAGGACATTAACCCCCCCTACAAATATATCAAAAACAATTGATGATACAATTAGTATAAATGAAAATACTATACCAATATTTCTAATTATTTTCTTTTGTTTTTTTATTTTCTTCTTATCAAAATTTTTCCCCATAATAACCTCTCATACTAATTAATCTTTGTTTCTATATTGGCTGATTGCATCATTATATAAGTAGTTCCATCATTAACATTTATTTCAGTACCATCTAATTTTTTATAAAGTGTTTTAGATGCTCTATCTTTCTTTTCCCACGTAATTGGAATTGCATAGCCATTAGTTATATAATATCCATTTCCAGTTCCAACATTTTTAAAATCTAAATAATAATTATCACTTGCATTAACAAAATTAAATTTTACTACAATAATATTTTTTGCTGAAAAATGTTCCTTAGTAAAATAATCTGTATGAGCAATTCCATTTACATATCTTTTATATTTTTTAGAATTTTCATCATATTTAAAATTTACTTCATAATAATTATTTGAGTATGTAACGGTCACATTATTTGCAATTATATTATCATCTATTTTACTTAAATCAACTTCATTTAAACTATAATTCAAAACCCCTTTGTTTTCTGTTGTCAATCTATATCCTTTATTTTTAGCGACTTCATTACATTTTTCTAAACTTGTATATGCTGTATGCTCCGTAGCTAACCCTTCTGGATTCTCTCGCCAAAATGGTGAATCAAATAAACCATTAATATTATTTATACCTAAAGTAGGTATTTCTTTTTGTGCATAATGACTATATCCAAAATGAACAAAGATAGCATCGTTTTCCATAACATAATCTAAAAAATTATGTCTAGCACTTCTAACTGTCCCAATTTTTGAAGTCACTTTATCTTTATATAATGCTAGAGATCTTGACATACCACCTTCTACTGGCATTTCATAAATCAAATACGCATCAGAAAGACCTGTTTGTACCTTAACAGCACTTGGAAAATTATTAACAACCACTGCATAAGGTCTTGAATTTGATTCCATATCAACAACTTCAATTTTCCTCTCAGCAATTGGTTCCTGCAACTGTTCTTGTTCAAATTTCTTGTCTATAATATTATTTTTTTCATTTTTAGAACAGGAACCGCCAAATAATACAATAATTAATAATATAATAGCAATAAAATTATTTTTTTTCATACTTATTAACTTCCTTCAAATAATCCTATTTCGAACTATAATAAACATATCAATAAAAATGTACTTAGTATTATTTTATTGATATTTATTTTCACTGCCCATTTTAATTTTTTCCTTAATCATTGTAGTTGAAACATTTTTTGTATAAGGAAAATATTCAATATGTACACCCAATTTTTTAAAGTCTTCCTCTGTTTTTTTATATCTTTCTGATCCTTTCCAATCATCACCAGAAAATAAAACATCAAATTTAAAATCACTTAAAGCCTTCATTTTATCATTTGTTGTTTCAATATCAATTAAATATGCAGCATCAACGACTTTTAAAGCATTTATTATTCTAAGTCTTTCTTCTTCTGAAATTATTGGCTTTTTCTTCTTTATTTGTGTTACATATTCATCATTACATACACCAACAATCAATACATCACACATTTCTTTACATTTTTCAAATAAATTTAAATGTCCAATGTGAAACAAATCATATACACCACATGTATATCCTATACGATATTTCTTCATAATTCTTCCTCCAATTAAATTTTTTATTTATTACTTGTATCAAAGCAAATATTTACCACATAGTGATGTGGTACTTGTTGTTCTTTTGGTGGCAATTTCATATAATCACCATAAGTTTGTTTTAAAATATTCTTATATCCCTTAGCCACCATTGCATTTAAATTTTCAAATGGAATATCAATATACTCATCAAAATCATTTGATAACCACGTTGTTTCACTCATACTAGAAGTACCACATATGCTACTAATATATTTATTATCATTATCTTTTCTATGATTGGCGATATTTTTATAAAATAAATTAACTAAATAATTATGTGATAATGGTAAATATATTATCTTCATACATCTATAGGCAAATAATTTAATCTTACTATGGTGAAAGCAGTAATTACATTTACAAAAAAGTATCTTTTTAATTTTATCTTTCCTAGAATATAAATATTTTCGTTCTTTCTCATTAGAAGAAGTATTATCCAATGGAAAAATATCTATAAATATTCCTTTAGGTGCCTTTGTAGTAGATAAAGATATTTCTTCCAAAAGTGTATTTTTTTTCATTACTTTTGCAAATGGAAGAGCATAATTTTTATTTTTCTCAAAACAAACGATAAAATAATCATTATTTAATTTTTCACTACAAATATTTATAAACCTATTATAATATCTTCTTTCCATCATTATATCAATATCGTCATCCCAAGGGATAAAGCCTTTATGTCTTACAGCACCTATTAATGAACCAAATGCCAATGAATATTTTATATCATTTTTTCGGCAAATATCATCAACTTCTTTTAAAATATCTAATTCGATTTTTTTTAAATTTTCTAATTGATTATTACTTAATTTTATCAAATTGATTTCCTCCCAATATTATTTAAAAATTTATTAAAAATAAACTTTAATTCTCTTGCATATATTACTATTATAATACAAATAAATAAAATTTCCAATAAATATAATATAATATAGTTAACATCTATAAAATATATTGATGATTGAATTAATAAAATAATATAGGCACAAATATCCTTCGTTAATTTGATATTGATATTTAATATTTTTTTTACACTAATATATCTTAATAACCATACTACAAAATATGATATTAATGTAGAAATTGCAGCACCAATTGGCCCCATAAAATAGACTAAAAATATATTAAGAGAAATATTTATTAAAGCACCAACAAATGTTGTTTTTGCCAAAGATGATGAATTTTTAGATGCACTAAAAATGCCTCCTAACAATCCTGACAATGCGCCAAAAACTACTGAAATCATCAAAAATGGTGAATATTGCCATGCTAAAAAGAATTCATTAGAAAATAGTATTTTTGCTATTAATTTATTAATAACAATTAATAATGAGCATATTATGACCATACCACAATTATATACTTTGTATATATTAGAAAAAAAACTAATATTTTTAGAATCAAACTCCTTTACGGCTGATATTGTCCATGCCTGATTAAATATACTTTGAAAAACATTTAAAATTGATGGAATCTTATATGCAACTGAATAAATTCCGTTTGAAGCCACTCCGCAAAGCCATGTAACTGTATATCTATCAGATACATTATTAAACCACCAACTTATATCACTTATAATCAATGGTTTACTATAACGCTCCATTTTGTTTTTTAAATTTTTATCAACTCTACATTTATCAACAATATTTAAAATTTTTAATTTAAAAATCAAGTATATAATTGAAAATAAATATGATAATATATAAGCAAAGAAGTAACCATCAATACCCATTTTAAATACCATTAAAAATAATATATTAGTCAAAAGCATTATAATTGAATTTATTAAGCCAGCAATTGCTACAGCTCTTATATTTTCACAACCTCTAGCAAACTGTGAAAATAATGAATAAAAGCATTCCAAAATAAACAAAGCAATAAAAAAAATTGGAAAAGAATTAAAAATAGGTATAAGATTAAAAATGTAATTTATAAAAACGATAATTATAATTATTATAGAAGATTTTACTATCCTATTCATCCCTACTTTAAACACTGCTTGTCTATCACATGTTTGGTCTAAACTGAACCGCATCACAGATTGTACAATATCTAAAGTCAAAATTGGTATTAATAGTAAAATTGTTGTTGTATATAAGTCAAACAATCCATATTGTTCTGTAGATAAAATAGATGTATATAGTGGAATTAAAATAAAACTAAGAATTTTAGAACCAAAATTACTAATTGTCAAAATACCTATATTTTTTAAAAGATAGCTATACTTTTTATTCATATTTAAAATCATCTTCCTTAAAAATTTTATTATATAACGATTCTTCACTCAATTTTGTGTAATCAATTTTATATGTAAGTTTTTGAATTGGGCAAATTTTTTTTACGGAAATCAAATATTTGTCATCAACTTTATTATAAATATTTTCATGTAGCATATGTGTAATTGAATGCGGATAATATTCAATATTTTTAAAATCATCAGGAAATTTCTCATAAATCATTCTCATAAACAAATGCCATATAAAATATTCTCTAACTTTAGATTCTTTTTTCCAATATTCAAATAAAAAATCTCGTTCATATTTAAAAATATGACAATCTTTCTTTGAATATATAAACCAATTATTATATATTAATATATCATCTTCCCCACGCATATCAAACATAAAAAAATCATTCTTATATACATATTTAGGTATATCGTCCAACAGCATAGTTGTTGCATCAATCCACAATCCACCATATTCTATTAATAACAAAGTACGAATAATGTCGGAAAATAATGCATTAGGAATAATTCCATTTTCCCATTTTTTTTCAATATAATCGGGTATATCAATATAATCTTTATAATTAAATTGATCAATAAAAATAATACTACTTTTTTCAAACCTTTTATATATTGATGCAATGCACTTTTTTACTTCAGCAGGTGCATTCTCTTTACCTTGCAGCCAACAAACCCATACATTTTTATTAATGCCAATCTCACTCGTCTTTAAATATTTTTTATTCAAAATTTTTTTATATTTATGTTTTAATTTATTAAATTGTTTATTTCTTACTTGATATACCTGAATTTTCATATTAGAATATCCTAATCTTATTAAAAAATAACAGAATATTTTATCAAACAATAATCCATTCTTAATATACTGTTTTAATTTAACAATTTTCTTCATCTTTACACCTCATACTATTAAATGCATAAACCAAAAATAGCATACTAAAATCTGATACGGGCTTTACAAACGATACCTCAGCATAACTATATAATAAATAAATTATTATAAAAAATATTTCAATATTCTTATTTTTTTGTTGTAATTTTTTTATACACTTATAATAAATTAAACAATATATAATTGTAAAAATAATTCCATAACTAGCCATTATTTTAACTTGAGTATTATCACAAATCCAATCATACTGTATAGATTTAGGCAACATGCCAACATTTTCTAGATAATGAGACACCTCCTCTATTCTAGCAGATATTAATTTATTTAAAAAAGAATAAATAAAAGTATTTTTTAAATAATTACCAATAAAAAAAACTACTAAATAAAATAAAGAAACAAAATTCCTTTCAATAAATAGAAAAGGTTTATTTTTTTTAATATTAATTTTTTTTATAATATAGCTACCCCAAATAACAGAAGTACACATTAATAACCCTGTCCTAGACTGTAAAATATGATAAATAATTATAACTAATACTTGCAAAAAAACACATCTCTTTAAATTATTTTTTTTATAATTAACATATGTATAAGAAGCAATTAAATTGAAAAAAATAACAAAAATTGTATTGCCATGCTGATTTGCTAATTTTAACATGTTAAATTTAATACCAAATAAAGCCTCCTGTTTAGTAAATTGTACTACAGGAACAATTTGGAATACACACAAAAGAGAAAATACAAGAGAAAAAATAAGTAAGGTTTTAAACATTATGTTTACCACATCATAAATTTTTATATTTTTCAAGCCAACAATCGCGGGAAAGAATAATAATAAGCCATTATTTTGCATACCGGATTTAAAATAAACAAATACTAAAACAAATAACATAATAAATTGCGTAATATATTCTTTTTTAGTAAATACAGTATTAATCCACATTATAGAAAATGATAAAATACCAACTATTGGCAATATTTTTGAGAATGATAAATTTAAACCACTATTTACTAGGGATGCTTCTAATAACCAATATAATAAAGATGAAACAAAAAATATATAATATAATTTTTTATTATTCAACGAAAAGCGACTATAATCATTAATCTTGTTGTTATATAAATTTAATGTTTCATCCGTAACATCATCCCAATTATATTTATTTAAAATAAATTCTTGGGCATTTTTTTTATATTCTCTTACTTTATTTTTATTTTTGATTAAATCATTCAATTTTTCTTCTAAATCATCAACATTACTTTTTTCAAAAGTAATACCTTTATCTTCAATCACTTCACTGCATTCATCTATATTAGATGTTAAACAACAATTGCCATAACTCATAGCTTCCAATAAACTGAGTGGCATTCCTTCTAAATCACTAGGTAAACAATATACATATGCATTACTGAATAATTCATATAATTCCTCACCTTGTACAAAACCCGTCAAAATTACTCTATCATCTTTTTTTGCTAATTCTTTAATTACACTATAATAAGAAGCAGTATCACTAGAGCCACCAGCAATAACAAGCTTTTTATCAGTTTTTATTTTACTAAATGCTTCAAGCAAATAATGAACACCTTTTTCTGGAACGATACGCCCTAAATATAAAATATAATCATCTTTTTTTAAATTATATTTTTCAGTAATAAATTTTGCACTTTTTATTGCAGGTTTACTTATGCCGTTTGGTATAAAGATAGTTTCACGATTATATGTATCTTTAAAATATTTTTTAACATTCGCTGATAATACAATAATTTCATCAGCATATTTAACAGCCATTTTTTCACCAAATTTAATATATTTGGTTGCTAATCCACCCCATTTAGCCCTTTGCCAATCAAGGCCATGAATTGTTACTATAACCTTTTTATTACTAAACCATTTGATAATCCACATCATAGCACATGGCCCTTCAGCATGATAATGTATTACTTTTGCTTTAGAAAATAATGCTTTAACTGTAGCAAAAAAAGATGATGTCATAGCAGCTAATCCCTTTTTATCAATAGTGATAACTTTTTTTAATTTAACACCTTTATATTCTCTTTTTGATTCTTCAGAAAATTTGCTACCGGCAACATGCTTACCACCTCTATTATAGCAAACAACATCATGTCCTCTGTTCACCATTCTCGTTGAAAGTTCTTCAACGACTACCTCTACACCACCCTCCCTAGATGGAATTCTTTTATGTCCTAACATTGCGATTTTCATAAATTATCACCTACTTAATTATTTTATATATAAATTTTTGTAAACATTTTTATTATCAATTATCTATATTAATTATATTCAAATGATATTGTACACTTTTTTCTATCGAATATGCTTGACTCCTGCCTATCAAGTAATTTTTATATTCTTCTACTTCATCAAAAGCAAATAAATTAATTATTTTATTATATATATCATCTGCATTTCCGCTTTCAGCTAGAAATTGTGGATAATCTCTAGCCAAAAATTCAATTGCCGCCCCGCTGCCATCAGTAGAAATTATAGGTGTTCCAAAAGATGCTGCTTCATTAATAACTAATCCCCAGCATTCTTTTTTTGAAGGCAATAATAATAATTTACAATTTCTATATTCATTATACAATTCTTTTTTTGATAAAAAAGGGGTAACTTCTACATTAGATAAATTCATATCATTTACATTTTTCAGAAACAAATTGGTTTTATTTCCCATACCAATAAATTTGTATTTTAAGTTTTGATTTTTTTTAGCAACTTGTAAAGCTATATCAAGCCCCTTATAATCAAAATATTGTCCTATTACTAAAATACAATCATTTTTATTATTATTTTTATTATTTTTATTTTGTTCTAGTTCATAATCAGTTAATGAACTAAAATAATAAGGTATTATGGGAGAACAATTAACAATTTTTTTTAAATTCATTGCCGACTGTTCGCCTGCAATAAAATAACTACATGCCCCTTTAATAAAAAATCTTTTTATTTTATTTTTTATTCCTTTATCTCCTATAAAATACTCACCATCAATATTTAAATAATACTTTTTGTGAAATAATTTCAATAATATAATGGCCAACATTTGTGATGGACTATTATAACAACCTAAAATAATTTTATCAAATTTTTTAGAAAAAACATATCTTAAAATTTTAATGTCCAAGGCATATTCATTCTTTATTTTTATTCCATTTAAATATTGTATTTTAAAATTGCTTTTTTTACTTTTGGACCAAAGTTCATCCCTATTTGATGATTTTTCTCGTTCGTATAAAACTGTTAAATTACAATATTTAGAAAATTGATTAAAAAACTCTGTGCGATATGGGACTTCAATATTAGAAACATATAGCACTTTTTTCACAAAAGCCTCACTATCCTTTCACTTCGTTCAAGACTAACACATTAATGAATATTGAACAAAATTTGCTTTAATCTATCAATTATTCCGATTTTTCATTTGATTTTCTATATCTTTATCTACAATTTCTTCACCAGACATAGTTCTTAGTGCTTCCTTTGATTTTTCAGATAATCCATCATTTACTAGGCAATGCATATCACATGTAGAACATGCATCTAATTCTTGTTTACTTATTTTACCATCTTTAAAATCCCTTACAATTTTATTTTCAAACATAGAATATTTTTCTTTTTTAAAGAATCTTAAAAATTTATGTTTAAATACCCACCAAGCTGGTTTCCAAATATATTTATGCATTGCAGGTGATACTGAACCAATCATCCAACAATCTCTATCACAGTGTCTTACTTTTTCACGTACTAAATCAGCTTGCTTTGAATTCCATAGTTCATCCCAACTTTGTTCATTTAAATTACCCATTACTTCTTTTTCTTTAGTTCCATTACATGGCATTACATCACCATATGGATCAATAAAAAATGTATCAAAAGCCATATCACATGGAAGTAATCTTTTTTGTCCAAAAATATAATTGATTAATCCATGATTAAAATATGCCCTAAACCATTTCTTAGGTGAATTTGATTTTAATAATTCATTTATTAATTTTTCAAATTCTTTAGCAACCATTAGTCGATCTTTTATAATATTTTTTGCCTCTACAAAATAAAAACTATTATGAAGTGAAGCTGTTGCAAATTCCATATTAAGTTCATCAGACAATTTATATAGTGCAACTAAATCTTTAGCATTTGCATCTTGAACTGTCATACCAAATCCAACATCTGGATGTTTTAATTCAACCAATTTTTTTAGAGTTGAATATCCTTTATTAAATCCATCCTTTAATCCTCTAATTTCATTATTTGTTTGTTCTAATCCTTCTATAGAAATCCTGATTCCAACGTTAGGAAATTCCTCACATAATTTAATAATTCTATCTGTAAAAAAACCATTTGTTGAAATAACAATTCTATCTGATTTTTTATATAATTCCCTAACTATATCAGCTAAATCTTCACGAATAAAAGGCTCTCCACCAGTAATATTTGTAAAATACATTTTAGGCAATTTTTTTATTGTTTCAATACTAAGTTCCTCCTCTGGTTTTGAAGGGCATTTATATCTATTGCACATAGTGCATCTAGCATTACATCTATATGTAACAATAACAGTACCATTTAATTTTTTTTCTTTCATCTTAAATTCCTACCTTCCAGTTCTTCAATTGTTTTTGTTGGATAAAATAGAAAATTTGTATATTTGATTTTCTCACTAATTTTAGATATTAAAACAGGCATATATATGCTAAAAAACATACCAAACATAAAATGAATAAAATAGTCTTTTATTCCAAATTTTAGTAAAACGATTCTAATGCCAGCGGCAAATATCGTATGAAGCAAATATATTTGAAAAGTATATTTTTTAAAAGTATCTAAAACTTTTGAATGATTAATATTTTTAAAAAGGCCAACAAAAATATATATTCCAAATAAAGCAAAAATAAATCTTATAATTTCGTTTGTCAACAAATTTAAATTATTTTTAATAAAATAATATCCTAATGCAAAAACTAAATATAATATAACATATAATAAATTACATACTGTATATTTATTGTTGTTTTTTAATGAAATAAATTTTCCTAAATAAAAATAAATTCCAAATTTCATAATTGAATTAATAAAATATAATTTTGTATCTATAAAGAAAGATACCATTTTAAAAATTATTAAAATGCTGCAAATAATATTTTTATTATTATTACATATTTTTTCTAAAAAAGGAATAAATATAAATATAGATGTAAGTGCATATAAAAACCAATATGGTGATATAGGATTATTAATAATTCCTAACAAATCATTAATATCTAAAGAGTTATTAACATTATCAGAAAAAAGCATATTTATTCCAACAAATATTGTATAAAAAAATACATATGGAACCATTAAATTAATTATCTTTTTTAATATAAAGTTTTTATATTCACTAAAAGTATTTATTTTTTTTTCTTTGCAATACAAAAAACCACTAATCATTATAAATAAAGGCATATGAAATAAATATATTATCCAATTTATAATTGTTGTTACATTTATAAAAATATCAATATTTGATTTTTGAAAAGACTGTAACAAGTGACCAATCACGACTAAAAAACAAGCAAATGCTTTTAAATAATCTATCCAAATTATTCTCTTTTCATTCATCACACTCACCTCTTTGGCTCACCTTATTACCAACTTATCATTTATTGTTCAATATTATCAACCAAATTTCTACTATTTATCTTATTAAAAATAAATTTTACTAAATATGAAAATAAAATAGTTTCAAATAATACCAATATACAAATAACAATATACGATACATAATTGTTACCTAAAATTTTTGTTAAATTTAATCTATTTATAATTTGAAATATAAACATGTGAGATAAATATATTTCTAAACTAACATTACTAATAAAATTAGCAATGTTATTATTTAAAATTTTATTATTTGTAGAAATACAATAACTTAATATAAGGCCAAACATAATTAGCAATTCCAAATTAAATATATATTTATTTTCAGGGACAATATAATAAGTAATTATTGAAAGAATAGTTAATAACAAACAAAAAATTTTTCTTTTATTTGCAAATTCAATAATTTTATCTTTGTACAAATATATTATACCACCCAAACAAAAATAAACAAAACTATAAAACATATTAATTCTAGACACTTTGAAATAAATAATTGCAGCTAAATTCATGAAAAATGAAGTTATCGTAACTATCAAGGCTCTTTTTTTATTTGAAAATAAAAACACAAAGAATGGGAAAATCATATAAAATATAAAAATTAAGCCCAAAAACCAACCAACACCTATAACATCTAAAGATCTTGGTAAAAAGCCAAACATCAAAGTAATATCAGCAAAGCTCTCTATTAGTGAATTAATATTATGATGATAAATAAGTTCCAAAATGACTAATAAATAAAAAAATGGTACTATTTTCTTTATTCGTTTGCTATAAAATTTTTCTAATGAAATTTGATTATTTTTTATTTTTTCATAATAACCGCAGCACATTGAAAAAGCAGATATCATCATAAACAAATAAACAAAATTTGTAAATGAATTAACTAGCTTAATAACAAAAACATTTTTTAAAGGATAATTTAAGTTAGCCAAAACATGCATAAGTACTATACCTATACATGATATAGTTCTTAATCCATTTAAAGATTCATATTTAAAAGTTTTTTCCATTGTACACCAACCTATAAAATATTTTTTTTCTTAATATCGTTGTATATTGTTATAAGTTTTTTATAATATTCTTCTTTGTTATATAAACTTGTTGCCAGTTGCTTAGATTTTTTTGAAAAATTAGTGACTAATTCATCATTGGTAAATAATATATTCATTTTTTCACTTAATTCATTTATATCATCAAATTTATAAATATAACCATTTTCACCATCATTTACTAATTCAGGTACACCACCCATATTGGAACCAATTATTGGTTTTCCAACTGCAAGGGTTTCCAAAATAGAATAAGGACAGTTTTCATACCATATTGATGGAATTACTACAAATTTGCATTTGCTAATTTGCTCCTTTATTTGTTCTTCATTTAAAAAGCCCAATAGTTTAATTTTACTTTGTAATTTATTTTCTTCAATAAACCTAGCAATATTTTCCCTTTCTGGACCTTCACCAGCAATATATAGTTTCCCTTTTTTTTGTCTAGAAAATGCTTTCATTAAATTTAATATACCCTTTTCTTTAGACAATCTACCAAAATATAGTGCATATCCTTCATCAAAAGTTTTAACATTGTACTTTGCCACATCAATACTATTATGAATTGTCACTATCTTATTTTTATTTATACCATCTTTAATAAATTTTTCTCGGTAAAATTCACTAGGAGTTATTATACAATCTATTTTGTCTTTGTATATTTTTTTATTTCTATAATAATAACCTTCCACTGCACCAAGTAGACTTTTCATTTTGGAATTTTTAATACATTTTTTTCTTACACAATTTAAATACTTGCCATTTGTGCATAACTCACAAATATTCAAATCATTATCAAGCATTGTAATAGCAGGGCAAATAGCTTGTACATCATGTGCTGTAAAAACAATTGGAATGTTTCTTTCCTTTATAGGTTTTATAATAGACGATGATAATTGTCTTTGAAAATTATTTAAATGAACAATATCTGGTTTAAAATCATCTAATGCTTCTATCATTTTTTCTTCATTTTTCTTTGAATATATAACAGCTAAAGCTTGAAGTTTTGATCCATTATTCAAATCAATTTTAGATACAAAATATTCCTTATCATAAGTTTTAACATTCTTTTCATCATCCATAGAAAAATATGCCACTTCATGACCTTTTGACTTTAGCATTCTGCCAAGTTCAAAATAATATTTTTCGCTACCACCTTTTAAATAATGAAATTTATTCACTAGTAATATTTTCACTATATCACTCCAAACTATTTAGCACCTTTTCTTTTAAATACCACAAGAAAAGTTTTGAAAAAAATTTTTATGTCTAACTTAAAACCTTTTTCCATTGAATATTTCTTATCTAACCTTAATCTATCATTAAAACTTACATCATTTCTACCTCTTACCTGCCATAAACCTGTTAAACCAGGTTTACATGAAACAATATATTCATAATATTCTTTCATGTCTTCCTTTTCTCTAGGCAAATATGGTCTTGGTCCAACCAAACTCATATCACCCTTTAATATATTTAAAAGTTGTGGAACTTCATCTATTGATAATTTTCTAATAAATTTACCAACGCTAGTTATTCTTGGATCTTTCTCTAATTTTTTATTTTCTAGATATTCTTTTTTTATTTCAGGGTTTTCTTCCATCATTTTTTCTAATACATCTTCAGCATTAGGCACCATTGAGCGAAATTTATAAATATATATTTTTTTACCATTTTTTCCTATTCTTTCTTGTTTAAAAAAAATGGAATGAAAATCTTTAGTAAATATACTCCATATTTTAACAACAATTATAAGTATAATTAATGGTATAATTCCTATTAAAGAAATAACTATATCAAATAATCTTTTAAAGAATAAATATATCATATTTTTATGTGAACTCAAATCATTTTCTAAAGTACTATCGAGTATTATTTCATCATTTTCCATATAATCACCACAATACCTTCCATATAACTTATTTATATTTTAACATTTTTTTAGTATTATGGAAACCCTTTATACCTAAAAATGTAAAATATATGTCTTAAATTGTATAGTATTGTAACAAATTATAAAAACTTTGTATATAGTAAATAATTGGAATTTATTAAATAATTTCATGTATTAAAAATAAATATTAATTTTTTTAACGTATAAGACAAAAAATATATTTTTCTAGATTTTATTATAATTTTCTCTACTTTTTCTATAGATAAAACTGTTGTTAGTGAAATGTCTTGGATAGATAAATCTTGTTTAAATAAGTTACAATCTAAATATTTCTATCTGTTTTACCATTATGTATACCATATAACTTTTATCTTTTTCATGTGTCTTTTATATTTAAAAACTCTACATGTTTCTATATATTTTCTTTATTCAATTCATAATTTTTCTTTTCTTCTTCAATAGCACTAATTAATTCTTGTTCTGATGGCATATGTAATTTATATTCCGAAGAGAATATTGTTTTATTATCTTTAGGTAAAGTATATTTTACAACAGTTTCATTTTTATTAGTTGATAATAATATTCCTACTGTTGGTTTTTCATCATTTTGTTTTATTTCTCTATCATAATAATTAACATACATTTGCATTTGTCCAATATCTTGATGAGATACTTTTCCAATTTTCAAATCAATAATCACAAAACATTTTAAAAGTCTATTATAGAAAACTAAATCAGGATAGAAATGGTCTTCTTCTAATGTTAATCTTACTTGATTTCCAACATAACTAAATCCTTTTCCTAATTCTAATAAGAATTCTTTTAAATGTTCTATAATATTCTTTTCTAAATCGGATTCTAAATAATCAGTATTTCCTTTTATATCTAAAAATTCTAACACAAAAGGATCTTTTACTAAGTCTTTACTTGTTTTTAGTATTTGACCTTTTTCAGATAGTTCTAATATTTTTTCCTTATCAGCAGATATAGTTAATCTTTCATAAAGTAGTGAATCTCTTTGCCTTTGAAGTTCTCTAACACTCCATTTAGAATTAATACACTCATTTAAATAAAATTTTCTTTTTTGTTCATTATCTATTTTAATTAATTCTAAATAATGTGACCAACTCAATTTGGAAGACACTGTCTTCCAAATTGGATATATTAAATAAAATTTTCTCATAGTTCTTAAATTTCTTGAAGAAAAGCCTTTACCAAATTCATTAGTTAATTTTTGTGATAATTTATCAAGTACAGAATCTCCATAACTTGCTCTTTCATCGCCTTGTTGTATTTCCATAATAATTTTGCCAATATTCCAATATAAATTAAGCATTTCAGTATTTACAGTATGATATACTTTATTTCTACTATTTATAACTAAATTTTTGATACTATCAAAAATACTATTTATTTCATTATCATTATTTATTAATTCATTAATCATCAAATGCCTCCAATCATTTATAAATTAAGTAATATGTATGTATAAATTATACAATAAAATTCTTTTAGCTTATAAGACAAAAATATATTAATTTTAAGTTAATATATTTTTTATATTTTTAATTACAATTTTTGTATTTCTTCTATAGATAAACCTGTTGCTAGTGAAATGTTTTGAATAGGCAAATTTTGTTTAAGTAAGTTTTTAGCAATCTCAATATTTCTTTTAGTAACGCCATCATCATAACCAGTCTCATAACTATCTGATAAATCTTGTTTATGAGCTTCTTCTAAATCATAATAACCAACAAAATCTGGATCAGTACTTAACTCTTCTACTCTTCTTATACATGCCATATAATTCTTATCTCCCTCATATGTTTTTC
>OKXB01001615.1_pt1 | contig 21045 bp, 14 predicted proteins | sample 1601731 | NCBI WGS metagenome assembly OKXB01 (sample SAMN04414077, study PRJEB24778) | human gut metagenome | material: faecal | host: Homo sapiens | reverse complement strand
TTAAAAGACCTGGAAGACATCGGGAATATTATCGTTGCTTTCAAAACCCCCGGTAGTACCGACACCGAGTCGGGGAACAGCTCTACCGTGAAAGCTCCGGTATACCTGAAAGATGTTGCCAAAATCGAATTAAAAAATAAAGATCCTGAAAATCTGGTGCGCTACAATGCCGAACGTAGTCTGAGTATCAGCGTCTACAAAGAGAATAAATACAATACGGTGAAGGCAGTTGAAAATATCACTGCCAAACTGGAAGAATTGCAGAAAAGTATGCCCGGTTACGAATTTCACGTCATCAGTAACCAGGGAGATTTTATCGGAGCTTCGATCGGGGAGGTCAAGGATTCTGCCGTTATGGGTATTTTATTGGCCATGCTGGTATTGTACGTTTTCCTGCGCCGCATCAATACAACCTTGATCGTCAGTGTTTCTATTCCGGTGTCCATCATCGCTACGTTCAATTTGATGTACTTCAACGGATTGACGATCAATATCATGACACTGGGGGGATTAGCCTTGGGAGCCGGCATGTTGATCGATAATGCCATTGTCGTCATGGAGAATATTTTCCGGAATCTGGAAAACGGCCTTTCTCCCAAGGAAGCGGCTATCAAAGGAGCTTCGGAAGTTTCAGGGGCTATCACGTCTTCAACCCTCACGACCATAGTGGTATTCTTACCTATCGTTTACATCCAGGGAGCTGCCGGAGAACTTTTTAAAGAACAGGCCTGGACCGTTTCGTTCTCTCTATTGTCTTCTCTTTTTGTTGCGGTATTGTTAATCCCGATGTTAGCTTCACAATATGTGAAAACACCTGCCAAAAATCAGGCTTCTTTAAAAATCAAAGGATACGGTCAGTTTGTCGGTAAACTTTTGAAACACCGGTACGCTGTCGTCCTGACCGCGTTAGTGGTCATGATCGGAAGTTACCTGTTGCTCCCGTTGATCGATAAAGAATTTATGCCTAAAGCAGATTCCCGGGAATTTTCGACTTACATCACTCTGGAACCGGGAACCCGTCTGCAAAGCACGGATAATGCGGCCGCTACCATCGAAAATATGATTGTAGAGTTGGCAGGAGACGATCTGGAATGGATTTTTACTCAGGTTGGACCTTCGACAACAACCGAAAGCCAAACGACTAGCGGGAAACTCGAAGGCGAAAATCAGGCAGAGGTAAAAGTCAAATTGAAAAACAAAGCCAAAGCCGATGCTGATTATATTATCAGTAATCTGAGTCATAATTACACGATTCCCGAGGGCGTGGAAATATCGTTCGAAAAGGAACAATCTGCCTTACAAAGCATCCTCGGAACGGAAGGAGCTCCTGTAATTATCGAGATTAAAGGGGAGGAACTGGAAATGATCGACGAACTCAGCACGGAGGTGAAGGAGAAAATAGCCTCTATCCCCGGACTCTACGATATCAAAACTTCTATGGAACAAGGAGCTCCGGAAGTCAACATCTCTATCGACCGGTTGAAAAGCGGGATTTACGGGGTAGATATCGCTTCGGTGGCCAGTCAGATAAAAGAAAAGCTGAACGGGAAGACGGCCAGCAATTTCGAATCCGAAGGTGAACCGATCGATATCGAAATCAAAGTACCGGAAGTATCGCTCGATGAATTGCCAAATGTTGAAATCGTACAAGGAGAAAAGAAATATCGCCTGGGTGAGATTGCAGAGGTTTCGATTACGACAGCTCCGAAAGAAATCAACCGTAGCAACCAAAACCGGATCGGTAAAGTCACCGCAATGCTCGAAAAGGGCTATACATTAGGCAGTGTCACTCCGGAAATCAAAGCACAGTTGAAAGATATCCAATTCCCTGCTAAATATTCAGCACAAATTACCGGAGAAGAAGAGAAACGGGCCGAATCGTTTCAAGGTTTGTCTTTTGCTCTGATACTATCTATCGTATTGGTATATATGGTGATGGCTTCTCAATTCGAATCTTTGCGTCATCCGTTTACCATCTTGCTGACGATCCCGTTGGCCGGAGTAGGCTGTATCTACGCATTTTTGCTAGCCGGAGCCTCTTTGAATATGATGGCTTTTATCGGTATCATCATGCTGGCAGGTATAGCCGTCAACAACTCCATCTTACTGGTAGATGCAGCCAACAGGCTCAAGGCAGAAGGATTCACGCTGACAGAGGCCATAAAAGGAGCCGCCCAACAGCGTATCCGCCCGATCATCATGACCAGTCTGACTACTATCCTGGCTTTATTGCCGATGTGTTTCGGATTCGGAGAGGGTGCTTCACTGCGATCCCCTATGGCTTTGGCGGTGATCGGCGGTCTGTTCACTTCTACCCTGATGACATTAGTAGTGATCCCGTGTGTTTACTATATTTTTGACAAAAAAGTCAAAAACGTAGAGAAGATTTGAAAGGCATTTTCGAGCTTTTGACATTTTTGATTCTAAATAAGAAAAAATGAACAAACTAATAAATCGTAAAGTACTGATTTCGATGATCTTCATCGGTTTGACCATGATGGGGTTGTTTTCGTACAGGTACTTACTGATGGAATTATATCCGGACGCGGAGTTCCCCTCCCTGAATGTAACTATTTCCACCAAGACCGAGCTGGATCCGAAGTACATCGAGAGTCAGGCAGCTATTCCGGTAGAAGGCGTAATCAGCGGTTTGGAAGGCGTCGAGGATATAACGACATTGATTTCCAATAGAAACGCCCGTATCCCTGTTTCCTTTACCAAAAATACAAATGTCAAATATGCTTACCTGAAGCTGGAAGAAAAAATCAAAGCGATCACCAAAAGTATTCCGGAAGACTTCACGATCCAGGTCAATAAAGCCGGTAGCGGAATGGCCAGTGATCAGTTTATGACTCTACAGATTCTGGGAGACGACGATGTCGATTATGTCCGGAATATCACCGATATCGACATTGCTCCCATCCTTGAAAGTACGGATGGAATAGCCTCGGTCACGGTCATGGGCGGACGTCAGAAGAGCATCGAAATCCTTCTCGACGATGAAAAATGCAAAGCGCTCAATATCACCGCATCACAAGTCAGCTCACTGATCGGCAAGAATATGTCTGAAAAGACCTTCGCCGGTTCGGTATTTCAGGATAACAAACGTTTTTTTGTCAACGTTACGGCAGAATATCTCGCGACAGAAGACCTGGGAAACATCGTCGTATCCGAAGGTCCGGTATTGTTGAAAGACATCGCCGACATCAATTTCGGCATTAAAGAAGAAGAATCCTATTCGCGGGTGAATGGGAAAGAAGTTATCACCTGTGTTATTTCCAAATCTCCGCTGGTCAATATCATCGATCTTTCACAGCGGGTACGGGAAGAAATCGCCCAGTTGAATGAAGAACTGGCTACCAAAGGAGTTTCTATCAAAGTCGATACGGACGCAGCCGAAACGATGAGTGAAAACATCAACACCATCATCAATCTGGGTTTGACCGGAGCGATTCTGGCTATTTTCATTCTCTACCTGTTTTTGCGAAACTTCAAGATCGTCACTTTCATTGCCGTGGCAATCCCCATTTCGGTATTCTCTGCTTTTTATTTCTTTTACTTTTTCGGTATCAGTATCAATACACTGACTTTAACGGGTATAGCCCTCGCTGTGGGCATGTTGTTGGATAATTCGGTCGTCGTCATGGAGAATATCTTCCGGTTGCGTGCGATCGGAGTCAATAGTCAGGAAGCAGCGGTAAGGGGCACTCAGGAGGTGGCCAAAGCGGTTATCGCCGCCACTCTGACTACGATCACTGTATTTCTTCCTTTCCTGTTTTCAGACGATTTTATCCTGAAGCTGATCGGTGAACATATCGGCGTGTCGATCATCACGACTCTTATCCTGTCGTTGGTCGTGGCTTTGCTACTGATCCCTATGGCCGTCAATCAATTCATGAAAGGCCAGGGCGACCGGGTAAATTTCAGTACATTATCGATTCATAGCCGGCCGGTACAGATTTATATCGCTTTACTGAAAATGTGCCTGCGCAAACCGGCAGCAGTCGTATTTACTGCGATATTGGTATTGATCGTCACGGTAGCTTTATCTTTGACACTGACCATGAATACGTTAAAAGAAATCGAAGCCGATACGTTCAATGTCTATATGACTTTCCCCAATGGGAATACCCTCAACCGGACAGACGAAACGATAAAAGCTTATGAAGAACGCTTGAACGATATCCAGGAAATCGAACAATACAGTACAAAGATCTATTCCACGGATGCCAGTGTCACCATCAAACTAAAAGAGGACTTCGAAAAGATCAACAAAAAAACACTGAACGAACTCAAGAGTACGATTCTATCCCTCTCCGATGGGTTAAGAGTCAGCGATATCAGCCTCGAAGCTATCGAGAGCAGCGAGAACTTCCGGGGTGGTGGCAGTTCACTCATGGGAGGTGCCGACCAACTGATGAAAAAAATGGGTATGGGTACCCAAACGGAAAAAATTGTCATCAAGGGCCAGGATTTCGAAAAAATGGCTAACCTGGCCGAGTTGCTCAAATTCCAATTGGAAGAATTGGACAATATCAGCTATTCATCGGTCAGTTCATCCCGGGGAAAACCCGAAGCCAGGATCATGTTCGACCAATATCTGATGGGAATCAATGATGTAACTCCGAATAATGTCGTCACCGAGCTCAATAATTTCGCCCCCCAAAATACGACTTCGATCAAATACAAAGCGGGAGATCAGGAGTACGATATCATCATCAAAGACAAACGGCTAGCCGAGAAAAAAGAAGAAGAAAACCAGGATCCGGTACGTACGCTGGAAGACTTGCGCAATATGCAAGTCACCAACACGAATAATTCCCTTACCGAATTACGTAGCTTCAGTAATATCAACCTTACCCGGGGACAAGGAAACATAAACCGGGTCAACCAGGATAAAGAAATCACGGTGAACTACCGGTTCAATTCCGATGTAAACAAATCGAAGAATATTCTGGAAGCCGCAAGGACAGAGATAGACGAACTGGTGCAGAATACCGATATTCCTACCGGCATCGCTGTCGAAGTGATACATGAAGAGGACGAAACCAGCGAATTCACTTTTCTGATTCTGGCTGCTTTTGTGATCATTTACATGATCCTGGCGTCTGTTTTCGAATCACTTACAGCCCCGATCGTATTGATGTTCGCTATTCCCCTGGCTGCCATCGGTTCCTTACTGGCCTTATTGTTTACCAGCAATTCGTTGATGAATGCCAATGTATTGATCGGTGTCATTATCCTGATCGGTATCGTCGTCAACAACAGTATCATCCTGATCGACTACACTTCGCAATTGCGGCGACAGGGTAACCGTAAACCGCGAGCCCTCATCATCGCCGGAATCTCGAGGGTACGTCCTATCCTGATCACAGCCATCACCACCATCGTGGCCATGTTCCCGTTAGCCATGGGACAAGGAGAATTTGTATCAGGACTCGGAGCTCCTTTCGCCATCACGGTGATCGGAGGATTGACCATGAGTACATTATTGACCCTGGTGATTATCCCCACCCTATATTCCGGTTTGGAAGAAGCACTTCATCGGCTGCGTACCCAGAGTTTAACCCTGAAGATTATTCAACTCACCCTTTTGATCCTGGCAGTCATCGGCATAGTGATGATAACCGACTCGCTGATATGGCAATTGGGTTACTTTGTCGGAGCCATTATACTGATACCGGCAGCCACCTGGTTTATGGAGACTAGTCTGCGTCAGGCCAACAGCCGGATTATCCCTCCGGATCAGGAAATCCATATTTCAATCCGTAATCTGGTGAAGATCTACGGCCGTCCCAATGAATTTCAACGGGAATGGCAATCCGGCCAACGTGTACGGGAACGGCTGGGATTAAAGGAAGAATACCGGCAATGGTCGGATTTAAAACCTTTGGTATGGATGTTACCTATCACCGGCTTCCTGATTTATTTCACCTATTTCTATCAAACATTGACCTTCTGGGCCATCATTTTTGCCGTCTGCACCTGGATGTTGCTGACAAAATTGATTGCCATCGGAGGTGAATATTTTAAAGCTCATGAAATCAAAAGCTTGAGCTGGTGTATACGGGTATGCGGAATCTTCATTTATTACTTTTCGCCCTTGTTTACGCTCATATGGGCTTCTATAAAATTCTCGGATTCCGGCATGGCTATTTTACTCGGTCTCCTTTGGTATGTCGCTATAGTTGCCCGCTATTTATCGGACCGGATCCATAAATACAATATCAACATCGATATGATCGACGGTCGGTTCAGGGAATTGAAAAAAGGAGTATATAAGATCGCCACAAAAATTCCGATGATCGGATACAAGAAAAAACCGTTCAAAGCCTTGAACGCCGTCTCTATGGAGATCCATACCGGTATGTTCGGTTTGTTAGGACCTAACGGTGCAGGTAAAACCACCCTTATGCGTATCATCTGCGGCATATTCGAGCAGAGCTATGGAAAAATATTCATCAATGGCATCGATACCCAGAAAAAACGGGAAGAATTGCAGGGATTGATCGGTTATCTGCCTCAGGAATTCGGTACTTACGAAAATCTGACTTCCTGGGAGTTTTTGGAATATCAGGCTCTCCTGAAAGGAATTTATAATCCCAAAACCCGGAGCAAACGGATCACAGAAGTGCTCGAAGCGGTTCATATGTATGAAAACAAAGATAAAAAGATCGGAGGTTTCTCAGGAGGTATGAAACAACGGATCGGAATTGCACAGACTTTGCTGAACCTGCCCCGCATTCTGGTTGTCGATGAACCGACTGCCGGATTGGACCCCCGGGAAAGAATCCGTTTCAGAAATCTTTTGGTAGAATTGTCGCGCAACCGGATCGTTATTTTCTCTACCCACATTATCGAGGATATCGCCAGTTCCTGTAACCAGGTGGGTGTTATCAACAAAGGGTCGTTGAAATATCACGGAACTCCTTCCGAAATGGTGGAAATTGCTAAAGATGTGACATGGACTTTCGAAATTCCGGCCCGGGAATTTGTAAAATTGCCTTCCGACCTGTTATTGGTACATCATATCCGGAACGGAGAGAATATCAAAGTCAGGTGTCTGTCGGAGACCCAACCGGTTCCCAATGCCGTACATACTTCTCCTCTACTGGAAGACTCGTATCTGTGGTTGTTGAGGAATGTAAAATTAGCTAATCATGAAAATATCATCACCCAATAGACTTGTAAAGCCATGAAATATTACATCACTCCTATAGCAAAACTCGCCCGGTATAATATAAAGATTATTTTCGGCAATAAGTTTATGTATTTTATTCTCAGTGCCGTCGGTTTTTATATCCTGACGGTGGGGTTAAATCTTATTTCGGATTCGGAGATTACGATGGCTACCGGATACAGTATGTTATTGGTGCCTTCTATCCTATTGATCTTCTATCCGACCTGTTTCGGTATACAGAACGACCAGGATGCCAAAATCATAGAAATCATTTTCGGTATTCCGAACTATCGGTATAAAATCTGGTTATTCCGGCTTTTAATCGCCTATATGATTTGTTTTATCATCACTTTGCTTTTAGCTGCCGTCACCGACTGGCTGGTTGTAGAGGTACCTCCCCTGCAACTCGCTTTACAAAGTATGGTACCTGCGCTTTTCATCGGTTTACTGTGTTTTATGCTCAGTACACTCATCCGGAATGGCAACGGTACGGCAGTAATGATTATCATTATCGGTTTATTGCTGTTCGCATCGAGTAAAATTCTGGACGTCAGCAAATGGAATGTATTTTTGAACCCCTTTGACGTCCCCTTGGATAAAAATCCGCAAATTTTTTATAACACCCTGTTCGACAACCGATTGATTATCTTACTCTCTTCCTTCATATTCTTATTGGTAGGACTTTACAAGACACAAAACCGGGAAAAGTTCATCTGACTCACCGGCCCCGCCCCACGGGAGAAATGTCCCTCTGTATCCGGGATATACTTCTCCCGCCCCCAAAGGGGCATATCCAACGTCTCCCAGCCCGTCAACCGGCTTAAAATTCATCCCCAACCCCTCCCCCAACCGACAGTCAGCACAATTCCGTCAGTTCTTCCAACACCTTTCTAACTTCCGACACATCCTCCCCCCTCTGCTCCAACACTGTCATCATCTCCCACGCCCTCTCCACACATTCCTTCTCCTCCACATAATAATAACAATAAGCCAGCAATTTCACACTTTCCGCCGAAACGGCCAGGCGATCCAAATTCCGACCAACCACATCCAGTACCTCCTGCAACATTCCCTCATCCCGCGTCACCTCACAGGCATCCAGCAGCGCCAAAAGCAATGCCGGATCCGAAATATCCAACTTCCGCCGGGCAACAACACACACGCTCTCCAGGGCATTTTTCACCCTCCGGACTTCCTCCATCCGTTCCACCTCCACCCGGCATTCCCCGTACTCCCGGCAAAGCCCGACAATTTCAACTGCTAATTGTTCCATATCCGTTCTTGTTTAACTGCAAATCTCTCTATCACTCCACCATTCCCGTAATTATTCATAAACAAATTATTAGTCAAATCTAATCCACCTTGTTTATAAGTTTACATAAAAATCATCGTAATGGTTTTCTCAATAACCTTTTATACAACATTGTCCGCATTCCATTAGGAATAATCCGGGAAATAAAACGGATACTTACATTCTGTATAAACTGAAAATAACCTATAAAATCCATGTTTAACAGTTTCCGCTGAAACCGGTATTCATCTATTGCATACTTCCAGCCTCCCCGACGCTTAAACATATCCCGAGAGAAACGGAAATACAAAAGGCTTTCCGGTATATTATAAAAGCAGGCTCCGTTCATTAACATCCGTACCCAAAGGTAATAATCCTCAAACAAAGGAAAATGCATATATCCCCCAGCATTCATTACGGCTTCTTTTCTAAACATAGTAACCGGATGGTTTTCCGGACAACGCAACCGGGCATACTTCAATATCTTCCAATGCTTTTCTGGCAATTTCCTTACCGAAATTACATTTCCGATATCCCCTTCAAATTCATCAATCCAGGCACCGACAACATCCATTTCCGGATGAGCACAAAACACCGCTATCTGTTTTTCAAACCGTTCGGGTTTTGCCACGTCATCCGTATCCATACGGGCAACCAAATCGTAAGAACAGTGCTTCAGCCCTTCATTTAAAGCCCGGCCTAACCCCTGATTTTCAGACAAGGGTACGACCCTTATCACCGGATATTTCCGGCAATAATCCTCCGCCACCTCATCCAGCGCATCCGTCAAAGGTCCATCTTTGACCAATACCACTTCATCAGGCAGCAAAGTTTGTGTAAAAATACTATCTAAGCTTTGTCGAAGGTAGGCTGGCTGTTCTTTCCGGTAAACCGAGAGAAGAACAGAAAATTTCATAACAATGATTGAGAATAAAAATTAATAGTCACCAAAATCCACATTCAAAGCATGTAAACCAATCCTTTCCTTTTCTGGTGGCAACTTCATATAATCGCCAAATGTTTGAGTTAAATATTCATGGACACATTCCTGAACCGGAAGCTTTATACTCTCAAAATCTACATAAGTAGGTTTTCCATAAACCCGACAGGAAATAATAGCATTTTTCCAATTTGTTCTACCATAAAAGAATCCATAATATTCAGTCTCCCGATTATTATATAGCTCAGCCTGACGCTGAAAAAAATGTTCAACACATTTAATTCTCAACAACTTGGATCCCCTCATTATCCATTTTTTCTTTGATGATGCAGAAGTATACGTCCGGCAACTTAACATATAAGCCAACCACACTTTTGCACAAAAATATTGCCATTTTCCTCTGAAATTACGATCCGGAACATGATCCAACTTAAAAACATCCACAAATATACCCTGATTTTCAGGCGTAATGCCTCCATCTTCCAATTCCTCTATACGTGTATGTCTCAATCTGACCTTAGAATAATTCAAAGGCCAATCTTTTCTTCCTTCCTGAAAATAATACTTTTCACGATCCAACTGCTCGTTACATACTTTTATAAACTTTTCATAATTAGCATGAGTCATAATAATATCCAAATCATCATCCCAAGGAATAAAACCTTTATGCCGGACTGCCCCAATTGTAGAACCTCCAACCAGATAATAATCAATACTATTTTTCTGACATAAAGCGTCTATATCAGTAATAATTCCCAGAATTACCCGTTGTAAATGCTTTACCACATTTTCCATAATATCACAAATCAATTGTATTCAAAACAGTATAACGTTTCCGCATCTCTCGCGCTAAAGGCAATAACTTTCGAAAGTCATCTTCAGAAAAAAACAAACACTCTGAAAACATCTCATACAACCCTAATTCCTTAAAAAAGTTATACAATTGGTGATATGCCTGCTGATCTTTTCTGACATATTTTTCCAGCATCAATTGAGCCCAAGCAACCTGTACCCCATGTAATGTTGATCTATCAGGATAATATTCATCTATAGCATGACTAATTAAATGTTCTGCTCCACTTGCTGGTCTTGAATTTCCAGACATAATCATTGCCATACCGGAAAAAATCAATCCATAAGCCAACCTATTTATAAACAAATCAGTATTTATATCTCCAACTTTAAACTTCAAAACACTTTCTGCTCCAAGACTCGCCAATTCAAGGGCAAAAGCATCTATAGTCTCGCCTATATTCCTCTCGGCAATTTCACAATCCTTTTTTGCGCTCAAATTAGACACTAAATCTCCCACTCCCGCCAGGATCAAACGCCTTGGGGAGCGTCTGATTACGTCGGTATCAACAATAATCCCTATCGGAGCTATAACTCCAAAACTTCTTTTCTTTCCCCGTTTTATCAAACGAGCTATTGGAGAATAAATTGCATCGTTAGACAATGTTGAAGGTATTGTCAGATAGGGATGTTCCGTCATCGATGCAAACATTTTTACCGAATCAATTACACTTCCTCCCCCAAAAGCAACATATAAAGCATCCGTCGAGCTACTCTTTAAATGAATACAGGACAACTCTTCAAAAACGCCACCTTTAATGCATACTATCTCAGAAAAAGTATTTACGCAAAGGCTGTCTTTATACACATTGTATAAATTCTCCTGAGTAAATAAAACTTTATTCTTAAAATAAATATGATTCCGCAATAGCAAATTATCAATTTGCTCTATTCGATTCCTGCCAATCTCAATAATTGAAGGAACATTTAAATCCCGGTAAAACATGAAGATTGCTGTATTTGGCTGATAATTTCGGAAGTACTTATACCTTTAGTATAAGGCAAATAAATCAATTGAATCTGATGCTCCTGAATAAACTCAGGAGTCAAACGAATTTGTTCCAAATAAGACATACCACACCAATCATCCCCATGAACAATAATATTAATACCATATTTACAAATAACTTCTTTATTATCGAAAGTATGAATAACAAAAGCCTCATCCACGTACCGACAAGCTTGTACAACAGCCAAACGATCATCTTCCTTAATATAAGGACGACGTTTATATTTCTCTACAATATCATCACCATTAATAGCTACAATTAATCTGTCACCTAAGGCACGGGCACGTCGTAATAATTCCACATGACCACGATGAAATAAATCAAATGACCCTATTACATAAACAACTTTTTCCATATTATTTTTTTAAACTCTGATATAACTTCACATAATTTCCTACCATTCTATCTGTTGAAAACCTATCTCGAATTTCATTTGCTACAGCAATTATTTCTATAGGATGACCAAATGCATACTTCATTTTATCCCTTAACAGATCTACTCTCCCGACAGGAAAATGTAAATTTTGTAATTCAGGATACCCGGCTGTAAATTCACGGAAAGGACCTATATCTGAAGCAATTACCGGAACTCCGGTCATTAAGGCTTCTACACAGGAAAGTCCAAACCCTTCTGAGCGTGAAGCACAAATTGCATAATCTGCAGCCTTTAAATATTCATCCACATTAAATGTATACCCTTTAAAAACTATTGAGGGACATCCCTTTGCCAATTGTTTACACTCTTCCAGCAAATTTCCTTTACCTAAAAAAAGTAATAAAGAACTCTCCCGAATATTATCCGGAAGGCCAAGAAAAGCTTTAATCACCGTTCGGGGATCTTTAATTTTCCTCACCGTTCCAACCACTACAAAAATTATATAATCTTTCGGTAAATCTAATTTTTCCCTCCATTCTCTTTGAGGAACTCCCTCCCGAATATTAAACTTCGAAACATCTACACCATTATAAATCCTTAACACAGAAAATCCTCCCAGCTTCTTTTCATAAAACATTTTTCCAGTTTCTGAAATAGCAACACCTGCATCTAATCGTTTCAAATGCCTGAGGTAACGCCAATTCATATAAGTACCTAAGATTTTCCCCTTTGAACTCACAAAATCTTCTTGACAAATACAATGCATTGTCTCTATTTTCGGACAATCAAGATGCATATAAGAAGCAACTAAAACAGGATGATACCCATGTGTATGAATCAGATCAACTTTTCGCCCTACAAACAATTGTTCCAGACTTTGAGCTACCCAACGCGTTCTTAATTCCAGATCAATAAACGAATAAGAAAATTCAAGGACCTCAATACCCAATTCCTTAAAAGCTGGAGTAATACTACGATCTGTATCATCCTCCATCATTCTTATAATTACCGGAGTAACAGAAAACCGGTGAAGATTCTTTACCAAATTGTAAAGTACCTCTACCGGTCCTGATTTCCGCAACTGATTTATGATATAGACTATAGTCATAATTTTAAAAACGAGGTATTTTATAAGTCAGATAAATTCCGTATAATATTTCAGCCCATTTCCGATACACACAAACAAACTCACCATTATATTGCTTCAGTTCGCCACCCGTATAGCGCTTATATTCATATACACTATTAGAATTATGAGTACTTGGACCTACCCGTCCTAAATCATAACACTTGACTCCCTGTTCCTTCATCCATTCAAATACCTTCTCCATCAAAAATTGTGTTACGCCCTTCTTTTCTCTTGCTTTCAATGAATTAGCAGACATCATGTGAAATCCCCTTTCCTTATAAGCATAATCCAAATGAGCAGCTAAAGGTTCACCTTCAGAAGAATACAAAAAGAATAAATTATAATGCGGATCCCTTATTAACTCCTTTAAGGAATTTGTATCCGGTACAGAATTAAGATTTTTAATTCTTGCCATTTCAGCATACATACGGACAAACACTGCTAATTCCTCATCGGTACCTTTACCCACTTCAAATTTGTAATTTTGTTTTTTAGCCTGGGCATATTGATAATGCCAGCTTTTTTTGGGCCTGCGTTCTCTGTCTGGATCTAAAATAATTGTCAACGGGCAAACACTCAATGCCATGGGTCTTATAAAACCAGCTTGCCTTAAAGCTATTTCATAACTAAATTCATAAAAATTATTATTTGATACTTTTACAAAAGCAAAATGTTCCTTTTTAACATATTCCGAAATTTGCTCATAAAAAATCTTATAATCACCTTCCTGAATTTGATAAGAAATTGATTCTCCATCTATCCTTAGGATTTTCCCAATAAAAGGAATCTTATATATCTCCCCCCAACAACATATTAATGTATTTTCTATACTATTTGAAAAAAATATTACAGATTTATTTCTTTTAGCTATTGTATACTTCAACCATCCATAACTTTGTGTATGAGGAATAAAATCCATTTTTTCCTGAAGTTTCACAAAAAGATCTTCGCCAAGTACTTCCATATCATCTTAGTTTTTTTATCACTTTTACAAAAGGATTATACCTTAGCCGATAGCCATCGACGACCGTCACTTCTTTATTAATATTCAATGTATGTATACCATCCCTATAAAAGGGATCGGTCGGATAAATCCGATGTATTTCTTCTTCTTTATAACTAATCGGGGTAAGATCAATAACCCGATAAATAACAATTCCTCTGCCATACCCACCTTTACAATCCTGAGCGAAACGATAAAATCTACCATCCCAGCAAAAAAAATTCCCAGCCATCCGGCTTCCCGTAAAATCCGATTTTATCAACCTTCCTTCCCGGGGTGAATATTCCCCAAAAATCCGGTCGGCACTCCAGAAATATAAATCTGAATTATCATACCCTTTTTTGGTTGCAAACAAGTAAAAACGATCCTTATATCCGACAACCGTAGCATCCGCCAAAGGCAATTCTATCAGTACTCTCTGAAATATCAAACAATTCTTCTGTTCATCATATTTATATATATTTAGTTTTCCGGAAGCAACATTTTCAGGTATAACAAAAACACCCTCCTTATTTCTGATAATAAAAGGATAAGACAAATGGGTGTCTAATTTCAATATCGGTTTCCGCTCTAATAAAACTTTTGTCTGCCGATCAACGACTAATCTTACCAAACAAGCATTTTTCCTATAAAAATTTATTTCTTCCGCAAACACTTCAAATATTGTATCTGTCACATTATAGAGAAACGGATCAGCAAACCCACATGTCTTATAACCATGTTTCATCCAATTCACAGATAATTTTTGGTCTTTCAATAAATCAAAAGAAGGATCAATGAATCCGATATTCCACTCTCCAAAAGAAAACTTAGACTTATAATTCATAAATATCTTTAATTAAAAAAGAACATTTTATAAGGATAATCTGAGGTAGTCTTAAAATTCCCCAACAATCGTAATCCATAAACTAAAAAATACAATATCCATATATAATTCAACCCACATTTATATACAACATTTCTCTTGTATACATTCGCCCAATTAATGAAAAAAAAGAAAGGATATATGAAATAGCTCGTAATTCTCATTGCTACAGAAGCAACTATGGTAAAGCCAAGACAAAAAATATAAAAAATCAGCATATTAAAAAAAAAGTTTTCTCTGCTATCTTTCGCAAACTTTTTCTTATATAAAAATGTAACTAATATAAAAGGCAGGCATTCTGCATAATTCAAAAGATTACCTCTGTTCTCACTATCCTGCAAATAATTCAAATATCTGATCTCTGTCTGACTAAAAAACAAATCAAGAAAATTAAAACCAGAAACAGCGATACAAAAAGAAAATATAATTACACATAACCCTATCCATCTTGATATTCTTACCTTATAAAATAACGGCATAATCATAGCTATCAGGGCACTAAAATGAAAAAGGGATGCCAGTAAACAATAACCCCAAAACTTCCATTTTCTATGTTGAAAAATAAAAGGCATTGCCCACCAGACAATAACAATAGCCAATGCCTGTCTCATCATTATAAAATTATACTGAATATAAAGACGAGTTACATATATATAAATAAGCAAAAATATATATTGATCAATTCTATTTCTTTGAAAACCTTTTACTAATAAATGAACCGTGAGAAAACTAATTAATAAAAAATAAATATTCGCATTCGAAAACAAATATGAAAATAAAGAAGACAATAAAACATATCCAGGATCCATTGATCGGATATAATTGTCAGAATTCTGAAAACCTTCCCAAAACGATCCAATATTTAAAGGATTCTCATAAACATACTTATAAGCTGCATAATCAAATATCTCACCTCCTACAGAAACATCAAACCATCTACATCCCGCAAACATTCCCAATACTCCGACCAAAACAGTCAGAAAAAATTTTCGTTCCCTGATATTCAGCTTCACAGTACTTGCATCTATCAAAGCAAAAAGCAGGAAAAACAAATAAAAACAGATATATACAATATAATTTTCATTCATCTACACCATCCTATTCGTTAACGCTTTTCTCAGAAATTCCTCGGAAATTTCTCTTTCCTTTTCAATAAAAATATCTATATCCTTATAATCCAATTCATTTTCAAAACATCTATTCTGAACAGCTTCTTTCAAAGAAGATACAATATTCCGGTTTAAACCGAATCTATTTTTAAGATCCAGCAAACGAGAGGCTCGCCAAACAGATCTGTAATAAGCTATAAAATTCCGCTTATACTTTAAGCAAAAACAAACACCATGGAATGAATCTGTCAAAACAAAAGTTGCTCTAGAAAATAAGGTTAACCACTGTCCGGGAGAACACTCTTTCAATAATATATCAGCATGTTCATATATTGCTTTTCCCAATCCGGGGACAGCAACTACAACCAATTTAAGTGAGCCATATTTAGAACGAATTTTACATAACGTTTCTTTAAAACCGCCCTTAATCTCTGATCCTAAAATATAAGCTAAAATATAAGATCCTGTTATTTCAACAGCTTCCATTTCCTCCTTGAAATCATATAAAAAAGTCGGATCTAAAACAATCTTAGCATTCACTCCCGAAGCATTTTTAACCATTTTTCTTGTTTGAGCATCACGTACCGACACTGCGTCCATTTTGTTTATACATTCAGCAATCTTTACTTTATTTATTCGGGGTACTCCCTTTCGGGCACTACAGGCTGCATAACTAATCCTTATTCCGGTAAACTCAGGCACCCAATCCATCAAATAAACTAATCTTTGCTTAGCAAATGTCGACCAAACTTGGTCGCTACCAACAACGACAGCATCCAATTCATTGGCAATCTCAGCAATATTATTTTCCGATACTTGCCTTGTCATATTCAACTTATGATTTATTATTTTGTCAAAAGAAGGGGCCAACAAATTCCGTCCATCTTCCTGAATTCCACGAATACGTTTCAATCTGCCAAACAAATCACCACATACTCCAATGAATTCTCTAATATTAGTTACGGCACTTAAATAATTAATTGTTTTATAACAAAAATTTCCATTATCATCCGATTTAAAATTGAACACTAATACTTCATTATTCAACCTCTCCAAAGTTCTTTGCAATGCTAAACATTGAAAAGTAGCTCCATAATTATACCCATTCGTATTATCTGTCAAAGTGAGAATTCCGATTCGCATACCTCTTTATTTTTACCAACAAACCACTTTTTAATAGTATATTTTTAATAAATCGACGTAATCTCTGCTTACATCCAAGTTGTGTCAATTGAACAATCAAATCATTCAAAGCAACACTTTCATAGCGGTCAAAAAAAATTTTCCGCTGCAAAGGTTTTATACAACTATTCGTTACTGCACTATTTCCCTTGATAACCTGTTCATAAGCTATTTCCCATAGATCACAATTCAAAGAACTGCAAATATTCTGTCCCTTCAAATTATGACTCATTATAATGCTTACCCCCTGTCCATCGTCTATTCGTGGCAAAACATATTCAACTCCCCAAAAATCCCCGATCGTCAGATCACTCCCGCTTTTCAATTTCTTGACCGGACATGCATAACACGAGGGACGTAAATACAAATCAGCCAGAAATCCTTTCAAGAAAAGATTAGTGTGTAAATCTTCAGACAACAAAACTGAATTTTTCTCCGCTCCATCCGTCGCGGAGAAACAAACAACAAAACTGTATTTTTTCCAGCTTAAAGTCTTATCTCTGAACGAAATGAAAGATATATCCCGTAACACATCACCGCTTTTATTTAAGGAAGCATACAAAACTGTATTTTTTCCAGCAGCCCTGCGGGCAGCTATTTCTTTAAGATACTTCCGCCAAACTCCGGGTGAAGGCACACCATGACAGATAAAATCAACCGTCAGTAAATTATCGTATTCCTTTTTGAGAAAAAGTTTCAAACCGGCAATCTGGCAAGGCGTACCACTAAACAATACTTTCCGGCCGGTTTTCAGAAAACATTCCGTCTGCCGGAAACTGTCTCCAATCCGACTTTGAACATACTTACTTCCTCGAAAAGCACTTAATCCTTCAACATTTTCTGTATAATCATGAACGACTTCCCAGCGGGCATCAAAACGGGCACCAAAAACCACTCCTCCCTCCGATAAAATTTTCTCTGCCAACAATGTAAAAACACCACCTGATGAACTTTCCCATCGAATCTCCTCATCCGGATTTTTAGCCGCATATACATTTAAAGGCCGACGCCCGGTTCCCTGAAAAATAACAGGACAGACTTTCTCGCATAAGCCACAATCGATACATCTCCCTTCATCCGTTTCCGGATACAAAAAACCCTCACCATCCTCATGCAACGTTATACACTGCTGCGGACATCGCTGAATACATGCTTCACATCCACAACATTTCTCTCTGTCTGTTATATGTATCATATTTTCAATAATCTCTTTAATGGTTCCCGAAATAAACTCTGTTCATAACCATTCAAACCCATATACCAAAAAAGTGGAACATAAATTAAGGAAAACAACAATATAGCCAACCCCAATTCCCACGCATTAGTCAACGTTATCATATTCAAAAAACAATAACCCACTCCTCCCAATAGTATCGGAACAAGGGACATCCGGAAAATCTCTTTCCAAAAACGAACGATATCGATATGGATTCTTCGATGATAATAAATATTCATGGCTATAATCTGACCTACAACAAGTGCAAATACCGTTCCCAAGGCACAACCAATTCCACCATACAAACGTGCCAAGGGAATAGATATTCCTAAACTAACAAAGGCTATCACAACATAGAGCACACACCTAAAACGCATCTGATTACGTGCCTGCAAAATAATAATACCCAAATTCTGAATTAAAGGAATCGTCAAAGGGATAAAAAAGAGCAAAGCGATATAATACGCTTCATCATAATCCGATCCGGCCCAGAAATAAATAAAAACCTTGCCAAATAAAATAAATCCGGTCAAAATAAATGCCATAATAGCATACTGTATCCGTCCCATACGAATGAACAGGTCGGATATAGCTTTTTCATTGTTCTCCTTGGCAACCATTGCGGTTACCTTCGGTAAAAAAACGCCCGATATGGCAGTAGAAAAACTCATATATATGCCTTGCAATTGAATAGCTACGGCATAAACAGCTACAGCAACCGCACCTTTATACATCCCTAAAATAAATTGTCCGCTACTCCAATAGATTCTGTCCATAATAGCATTCAGGAAAATCCAAAAAGAATAAATACTTACCTCTTTCAAAAATCCCCATTTGAAATGACCGAAATAAATCCGTATATGAATTTTATGAAAACAATACCAGCAATTTACCAAAAGCGTAACTACATTAAACAATGTAGTAATTACCGTCATTCCAATCGCCCTATACCCCAGCATAAGCATTGCTATCATGACCAAAGGATTCAGTATAATTCTGGTAATATTTACCAGCTTTTGAAAAACAAAATCTTCATAAGCCACTATAATGGAACCGAAAACACTCATCGGAAAAGTAAATGCCAAGTTTACCGTCATCAACAACATCATCGTCCGTACTTTGCTTAAATCTTCCAACGTCATCGCCCTATCAAACAAGACATCGACATTAAAATAAAACCCAGTTCCAATCAACAAAGTTATAACGCCGACAATACTATACAGTATTAAAAACATACCGAACATATCATATTGCTCGTTTATCTTTCCCTCTGCCCGAAATTTAGCGGTATAACGTACAATAGCATTTCCGAATCCTAAGTCAAGTACTGTCAGATAAGTAATCACCGAAGCAACCAAAGAATACAACCCATATTCATTCTGCCCCATCATCCGCAACATAAACGGCATATAAAGCAATCCCACAAGATTGTTTAATCCGATTGATACATAGGAAAGAATTGCACCTGCCTTCAATTGGTTTATCGCCATAAAAAGTATAAATTATAAATAGTGCTTCATTAGTGTCCACTAAAAAATCATAGAAGTTCTTTGAAATTATTGAAATTCAATTTGTTATAGGAGATTTTGGGGAGAACGGATTTGAATTTACTTTTGTGGTAATTTTCAGACCGTTATGCATAAAGATCCATATATTTTTGCCCAATTAGTTAAGTTCCTTGACCGAAGTAAATTCAATCGTATCGTTACAAAGTATGAAGGCGACAAGTATATCAAGAGCTATACCTGTTGGAATCAGCTGCTTACGATGCTGTTCGGTCAGCTATCCAATCGAGAGAGTCTCAGAGATTTGATTGTGGCTATGGAAGCTCATGCTGGGAAACTTTACCATCTCGGAATCGGGAAGTCTGTAACTCGGAGCAATCTTAGCAAGGCTAATGAGCAACGTAACTACCGCATCTTCGAAGAGTACGCAACATTCATGATTGCCGAGGCCCGCAAGCGTAGAATCAATAAAATATTCGAACTTGACGGTCATGTTTATGCATTTGACTCTACAACGATTGATCTGTGCCTGTCAGTGTTTGAATGGGCTAAATTTCGCAAACATAAAGGCGGAATAAAGTTGCATACGCTCTACGATATTGAAGTGGAAGTACCTGCATTTGTGCATATTACACCTGCCAATATTCACGATTCAAAGGCTATGCCTGAGATTCCATATGAATCAGGAGCGCATTATATATTCGACCGGGGGTATAACGATTTCAGCAACCTTAATACAATAAATCGTATAGGTGCTTTCTTCGTTGTACGAGCCAAAACAAATGTACGGATCAAGCCTAAAACCTGGAAACGAAGATTGCCGGAAGGTGTAGTATCGGATGTAATCGGATGCTTTACGGTTTATAAAAGTTCTAAGGATTACCCTGAGGAACTTAGAAAACTCATCATTGAAAATCCTGAAGATGGTACACGATACATCTTCCTGACAAATAATCTTGACGCATCTGCGGAGTTAATATCATCGCTTTATCGAAACAGATGGAGTGTTGAACTGTTCTTCAAATGGATAAAACAACACCTCAGGATTAAGAAGTTCTGGGGAACATCGGAAAACGCTGTACGCATACAAATCTATTGTGCGATAATCACTTACTGCTTAGTAGCAATAGTCCTACACGATATGAAATTAGAACGAAGCATCTATGAAGTTCTCCAAATACTCGGAATTTCTCTGACTGACAAAACACATCTCAGTGACTTGTTTGACAAATCGAATTTCAAAAATGTCAAAGACCGATATGATTCAAGTGAACCGAATTTATTTAATTTTTAACCGACTAGTGACCAAAAAATTTTTAGTGGACACTAGTGGAGAAACTTTTAAAACGAACTGTAATATGAAAAGGATATATATTGTAATGTTGTT
>OKXB01001612.1_pt1 | contig 21081 bp, 17 predicted proteins | sample 1601731 | NCBI WGS metagenome assembly OKXB01 (sample SAMN04414077, study PRJEB24778) | human gut metagenome | material: faecal | host: Homo sapiens | reverse complement strand
TCTAAGGAGAGTTTGGTTGGGAAAGGAGAAATATGAACTTGCTTAGGAAATTGATAATAATTTTTTATATAAAAATTTTGAATTAAGACGTTTATTTATTCCTAATGTTCAACAAATAGGTAATAATTTTCTTGAACACAATAGGAAACTTGAATATATAAGTTGCACTAATATTCAAAAAGTAGGAGATAATTTCTTAAAATATAATCAAAGACTTAAAAGCTTTATAGCTCATAATTTAAGAATAGTAGGTAGTGATTTTATTAGTGAAAATGAAAATATAGAAAATATAGAAATTAATAATGTACAAAAAATAGGTAGTTGGTTCTTAGAAAATAATAAATGTTTAAAAACTTTTATAGCTCTAAATGTAACTATAATTGGTGAACGCTTTTTATATAAAAATACGGATTTAGAAATTTTTGACTGTCCAAGTTTAAAAATACTTGGTTCTAATAGTTTATACTATGTTTTTGGTTTAAAAGAATTTAATGCCCCTAATTTGAATGATTATTGTGTGGATAATTTAAATAGTTGTATAAAAAATATTATATTTGATGAGCCAAAAAAATTAATTAAATAGATTAAGTTAATTAAGTGACTTATTCTTTTTTTTTAAAATTTGAATAAAATTATGGTATAATAGTAAAAGGATGTGATAGCATGAGAGTAATCATTAGTGCTGGTGGAACAGGTGGTCATATTTATCCTGCTCTTGCCATTATTGATAAAATAAAAGAAAAAGAACCGAATAGCCAGTTTTTATATATAGGAACACATAATAGAATGGAAAATGATATTGTACCTAAATATGGTATACCATTTAAAACAATTGAAATATATGGCTTTTATCGAAAACAAATATGGAAAAATTTTAAGACTTTATCAGCCTTTATTTCATCATATAAAAAATGTAAAAAAATGATAAAAGAATTTAAACCAGATGTTGTTATAGGAGTAGGTGGGTATGTAACAGCACCAGTTGTATATGCTGCCCATAAACTTGGTATAAAGACTTTCATTCATGAACAAAATAGTATTCCAGGAAAATGTAATTCCCTACTTAGTAGGTATGCAACTAAAATAGGTATATCATTTAAAAGTTCAGCCAAATATTTTCCTCCAGAAAAAACAGTTTTTACAGGGAATCCCTGTAGTGAAAATGCTATTAAAATGATACCAAGCGAAAAGAAGGAATTTGGTCTTTCAAGGGATAAAAAGTTTGTATTATGTGTTATGGGTTCACTTGGTTCTGAAAAGATTAATGATTTCTTTATTAAAAGTTTATCACTATTTAATGGTAAACAATATGAAATTTTATTTGTAACAGGTAAAAGTTCATATGATAAAGTAATGGAAAATAAATTTCCTAGTAATGTTAAAATAGTTCCTTATATTGATAATTTACCTCGTATTATGAAAAAGGCAGATATAATGGTATCACGTGCAGGTGCAAGTGCTTTAAGTGAAATAATTGCTCTTAAAATTCCTTCTATTTTGATACCAAGTCCATATGTACCAGATAATCATCAATATAAAAATGCGATTGATTTAGTTAATAAAAAAGCTGCTATTTTACTGGAAGAAAAAGATTTAGTAGGAGATATTTTAGTAAGAAAAATAGATGAAATTATTTTTGATGAAGCTAAATTAAATAGTATGAAGAATAATTTAACAGAATTTGGTGTTTTAAATAGTAGTACAAAAATTTATGAAGTATTAAGGGGAATTTGTGATGGAAAGTAAACATATTGAATATATAAAACAAATGAAAGATATAAAAACTTATGAAAACGTATCTTTAAAAAATTATACAAGTTTTAAATTAAATGAAAAAGCCTCAATGATTGTTTATCCAAGTTCTACCTCATCAATAGTAGAATTATTAAAATATTTAGATAAAGAAAAGATTAAACATAAGATACTTGGGAATGGTTCTAATTTAATATTTATAAATGATTATGATGGCGTTTTAATTAAACTAGATGAATTAAATAATTTAGATATTAATGATACCGTTATCACTGTTGGGGCAGGATACAGTTTAACTAAACTTGCTATTAAAGTATCTAAAATGGGACTTACTGGTCTTGAATTTGCAACAGGTATACCAGGTACAGTTGGTGGTGCTGTTTATATGAATGCAGGAGCCTATAAAAGTGATATGGGTTATATAGTTAGTCAAATAAAGGTTTTAACTCCAAATTATCAAATTAAAACATTATATAATAAAGATTTGGATTTTCATTACCGTTCTTCATTTTTACAAAAAAATCCTGGATATATATGTTTAGAAGCAACCATTGTTTTAAAAAATGGAAATAAAGATGAAATAAATGAATTAATTGAAGAGAGAAAACAAAGAAGACTTATGACACAACCACTTGAATACCCAAGTGCAGGTAGTGTTTTTAGAAATCCTGATAATGACTATGCAGGTCGTCTTATTGAAAGTGTAGGATATAAAAATAGAAATGTAAATGATGCATATGTCAGTGAAAAACATGCAAACTTTATTATCAATAAAGGTAGTGCTACAGGCAAAGATATAAAAGAATTAATAAAGGAAATACAAAATAATGTAAAAAAAGAATTTGGTATTGAACTAAAAGCTGAACAAGAATTTGTAGAATAGGTGAAAGATATGAATCAAAGAAAAAGAGTAAAGAAAGTAAAGGTAAGAAAAATTAAGTTTGGTAGAATTCTTTTAACTTTAATAGTAATTTCTTTATTTATTTTTCTTTTGATTAAATTTATAGATAGAAAAATAAAGAATATTTATGTCATAAATAATAATGTAAATTCTTTGCTTAAAGATCAATATATTATTGATTTATCTGGTATTAGTGATTATCCATCATCACTCTTAAATCCATCATCTAAAATAAAAGAAAGATTAAATAAAAGTATTTTTATTAAAGATGCAAAAGTGTATAAAAAGGGTCTTTATAAGATATATATAGAAATAATTGAAAATAGAATTTTATTTTATAATAGTACAAATGAAAAATATATATTTGAAGATACTAAAGAAATATCTTACAATGATTTATCAAAACTTTATCCTAAATTAATAACACATATGCCTAGTGTTCCAACTCTTGTTAATTATGTACCAGATAATATATATGCAAAATTAATAACTAAAATGAATGATGTAGACTCTAGCATATTAAGTCATATTTCAGAAATAAGATATGATCCAAATAACGTTGATGAAGAAAGATTTTTATTTACTATGAGTGATGGAAATTATGTATATATTACACCTAGTAGGATGAATCTTATTAATAGATATTTAGATATTGTTGTGGAAGTTGATGGTAAAAAAGGAACTTTATATTTAGATTATGGTGATCATTTTGTTTTTGAATAAATGAAAATATATTAATATAAAAATTAATATATTTTTTGTATAATACGATATTTTGTTTATTATCAGTTTTTAATATAAATAAAATAGTGTTAATAAAAGTTAAGTAAAAATTTTCATCAACACTATTTATAATACAATCTCTTTATGTCAAAAATATTTGATTTATTTAAACCTTTTTTTCATGTCTTCTAAAATTTCATTATATTCAGCCTGTTTTGCTCTATCTCCCAAAATACTGTAATTATTTGCAATTTCTTCTAATTCCTCATAATTGCTCTTTGAACAATAACTAAATCCAATTTGGAATTTAACGCTTGCATTTTTTAAATCTTGCATTATTATTTCATCATTTTCTAATTTAATCCTTATAATTTCATTTTTATATGAAATTACAAAATCATTTTGTGATATCTCTTTTGATGCAAAAATTGTACCATCATCAAACTCTTCAAAAACAAGATGCTTTTTCTTATCAAATGTAGTAACAATATACAAAAAATCTGTTCGCAATACTTTATTATTAATAGTTTTAGCATAATATAACTTTGAAATAGCTAATTCATCGAAAGAATATTGTGGATTATCTTTTAAAAATTTTCCCATATCTGGTATCTTCATAAAATCGTATAAGTCTCTGTTATTAGTAGGATTTCCTATAAAAAAATTATCATATAAATTCATAAAAAATGTACTACAAATATTACGAAATTTCTTTCCACCTAAGTTTTTAAATTTATCATGTAATTTAATTGCTTTCTCTGTTCTTTCTTTTTCGTTATCTCCAATTGAGTCAGCAAAATTAAATTCGGCAAATTCTTCCATTTTATCTTTATTTATTCCATACTTTTCAATTAAACTTTCTAGTTCTTGTTTTGCTACTCCTAACTCTTCTAAATCTTGCATGTCACATAATATGTCTATATATGTACTATACTCATTAACAAAATGTAATGAATCATGCTGATCTATAAATTGCTTTACAAATTTTAATTTTTTTTCAAATGTTTCTATATTATCCATCGGTAGATATTTACTAACATACCAATTATATAAATGTTCCTTTATATATAATAGTAGTGTACTATTTTCATCTTCTGGCATTTGCTTTAGTTTAATTTGTACAATTGTTTTTTCTTTATCAATTAAAATATCAAATATGTAATTAAAGAAATCAGAATCTCCAAATGTCTCTTGTATGAGTTTATCAAATTTTTCTGATTGGTAAAAATAGCAATCCATAATACTTTTTCTACTTACTATATTCATTGTGTTTATTAATTGCTCAACTGCAACTTGGTAATTGCAGTGGAAGGAATAATTATATTTTTGTTTAAATATTTTTAGGGTTAAATATTCTGTTGCCGCCTCATTAATTCCTACATGATCTAAACCCATTGTTTTGTATTTTTCCCTTATTATATGGTTTCCTTTTCTTTTGTATTTTTTCTTTATTTGTACTGATAAAGCATGATCAAGTTCGTGCCATAATACATATTTTATATACATATTATCTTTTAGATTAAACAAATTTTTATCTATATACACACATTTATCATTAAGACTAAATGCACCATCATAACCATTGTCATGTTCAAACAGTTTCTTTATTTCAGATTGATCTACTATCTTTATTCCATTTTCAATAGTGTCATTTTCGATTAGCCTTTTGATTGCTACCTCTAATGGTATATCATCACTCAAACAATCTTGTACATCAACGAGATATTCTGATAGCATATCTATTGTATAATTATCAAAATTGGCCTTTTCTTTTATTATCTTTTTTATTTCAAGTAATTCCATATTTCACCAAACATTTTCTTTCTTATTAATTATTATTTTTATGACAAATTTATTTAACATGCGTATTATAACATTTTTAAATCAAGTAAGCAAATATCTATAATTAAAAGAGAATAAAATATTTTCTTTTTAAAGGATTACGAAAGTATTTAAAGTATATTAAATATTGATGAAATAACTTATTTAGGTGTAAAAAATTAATAAAAATGTTTATTAAGTAATTATTTAAACATAATTGTTTATGATACTTTTTTCTTTTTATTATTTAAAATATATGATATTATAGTAATGCGTTTTTAAAGAGAAGGGAATATACATATGTTTGATGATAGTACTAATAGTAAATATACAATATGTTTTTATAACCTAAGTAGTTATGAATTTAATATTTTAAATAATGCTTTTCCTAAAGACTATTTTACGATTATTAATTTAGAGGAAGATATTAATAATATAGATGTTATTAATAAGTTGCATTTATTAGATAAACCAGATGTTTTTATTTGTGATGCAAGTATTGAACTACCTAAAAGTGTTAAAAATATTTTATATGAATCATGCTGCTACTTAGTAAATGTTTCTATATATGATTTAGATAATATAAAAGGGAATTTTTTTGAATTAAGTGATGAAATAATTAATATAACTTATAAGAAAAATGGAATTTGGATATCTAATAATATTACTAAAAATGCGTTTGCTATAAATAAAATAATTGAAATATGTGGGCTTGCTAATATTGCTAAGATACAAAAACTTGTAACAAGAGGAACAAATCAAATTATTAGTAATGATAAATTAGAAATGGAATTAAAAAATAATAATTCTGAAAATTTAGTTACTAGAGAATATTTATTTAAAATTGCTCTTATATTAAATGATTTTATATCCTTTAAAGATCATTATACAGCTGATCATTGTAAACGTGTTGCTTTATATTCAGAGGCTCTTGCTATAGAAATTGGTTTACCTTCTCCTGATGTAGAAGATATTATTTTAGCCGCTTATTTACATGATATAGGTAAAATTGCTCTTCCTGATGCCATTATAACAAAACCAAGTGGTTTAAATGATTTTGAATTTGATCTTATGAAAAAACATGTAGAATTAGGCTCATCTATTTTACCAGATAATTTATTTTTAAATATTAGGGCTGCTATTAGAGGACATCATGAAAAGTATGATGGAACAGGATATCCAGATAACCTAGCAGGAGATAATATACCTCTTGCTGCTCAAATACTTGCGATTGCTGATAGTTTTGATGCGATGACATCCCAAAGATCATACAATAAAGTTAAAAGTGCTCGTGAGGCATTAAATGACTTATTTTTAAATACGATTCCTAAAGATAAGGGTGGATATGGTGTACATTATAATCCTAAGTTAATAAAAAAATTTATTAAAATAATTAGTAATAGTCAAACAATAATGGAAAGACTAGAGGAGCAACAAAGAGATGCCGAGAGGAATTATAACAAACATGTTAAAATAAAAAGGAGAAATGAAAATGGGGAATTTTAATGACATTATAAAAAGGGCAATTAAACGTAGTCATTGTATGAATGATAAAAGAATAATGATTACAGCATTAAATATATTAGATTTAAAAGATATTATAACCGAAGAGGAACTTAAGTATTTAAATGAAATATTTATGGATTTAAAAAAAGACTATACTTTATCGGTAACTAGTGATAGAGATACCTTAGAACAAGTTGTTGTTATTTCCAAACAAATGGTTCCCATTGTAGAAAATAAGCATGATGTTTCTGCTTTGTATAATTACTTAAGTAAAGAAAAAACAAGTAAACTTGAAAAAGTTGTATTAAATTTTTTTGATGCATGTTCACATATTGAAGAAGATGAAGTAATGATTATTAATCAAATTATTGATATGCTTGAAAATAGTTGGGCATTAAAAAACATAGAAAAACATGATATTGATGGTAAAGAAGTAAGAGTATTAAAATTTAAACCAAAGTATCAAAAAGTTAAGGCACTTGTAAAATAAAAATATTTACTATCTTTTCTATCTAATGTATAATTTAAGTGAGGTGATACTTTATGTTTATAGATGAGGTTATAGTAGAATTAATGGCCGGTAATGGTGGTAATGGATGTATGGCCTTTAGACGTGAAAAATATATTGAAATGGGAGGACCTTATGGAGGTAATGGTGGTAGAGGAGCCAACATTATTTTTGAGGTTGATGAAGGATTAAATACTTTAGTTGATTTAAGATACCAAAGAATTATTAAAGGTGCTAAAGGAGAAAATGGTCTTGGAAAGGGAATGCATGGAGCAGCCGCTAAGGATGTTATTGTAAAGGTACCACTTGGTACTGTTATTACGGATGTAGATACAGGTTTAGTCATTGCCGATCTTGTAAGTAAAGATGATAGAGCCATTATTGCTAAAGGTGGTAGAGGTGGTAGAGGTAATATTGCTCTTGCCACAAAAAGTAATTTAGCTCCTTCTTATTGTGAAAATGGTGAGCCAGGTGAAATAAGGAAGGTAAAAGTTGAATTGAAACTACTTGCTGATGTTGGACTTGTTGGAATGCCTAGTGTTGGTAAATCAACTATTATTTCTAAAATATCAGCTTCTAAACCTAAAATTGCTGCATATCATTTTACAACTTTGACTCCTAATTTAGGTGTTGTTCGTGTAAGGGAAAATAATTCTTTTGTTGTTGCAGATTTACCAGGACTAATTAAAGGAGCATCACTTGGAGAAGGACTTGGAGAAAAGTTCTTAAAACATATTGAAAGAACAAGAGTAATTGCTCATGTTATTGATATGGCAGGGACAGAGGGTAGATGTCCATATGATGATTATGTTATCATTACTAATGAACTTAAAAACTTTAATGAAAAAATATTAGATAAGGCTCAAATCATTATTGCTAATAAGATGGATATGCCAGGTGCTAAAGAAAATTTAGAACAATTTAAAGAAAAAGTTAAAAATATTAAAATATTTGAGGTTTCTGCTTTAAACAATGAAGGATTAAAAGATGTAATAAATGAATTAGGCGATATGCTTGCTAAAATAAAAAAAGAACCTTTATATACTCCAGAAAAATTTGAAAGTCATGTTTTATATAAATTTGAAGAGGAAGAACCATTTAGAATTTATAGAGAAGGAAATACTTTTGTTATTACAGGTGATGTAGTAGAAAAATTATTAAAGATGACTAAATTTAATACTGATGAAGCGGCTCTTCGATTTGCAAATAAATTAAAAAAATTAGGTGTAGATGATAAGTTAAGAGAAATGGGTGCTACTGACGGAGATAATGTTCGTATATTAGATTTTGAATTTGATTATAAAGAATCATGAAAATAAAAATATTACCACTTGGAATTTTACAAGCCAATTGTTATATTTTAAATATTAACGAAGATTATCTAATAATAGATCCTGGAGCTGAGGCTAATAAAATAAAAGAAAACATAAGCGGGAAAGTTTGTGGCATATTAATTACACATTCTCATGATGATCATATAGGTGCTCTTAAAGAAATACATGATGAATATGATTGTCATATTTATGAATATGATAATGTTTTTGAAAATAAAATATATAATGTAGGACCATTTAGTTTTAAAGTAATTTATACTTTAGGGCATACATTAGATAGTATAACATTTTATTTTCCAAAAGAAAAAATGATGTTTACAGGTGATTTTCTTTTTAAAGGAACAATAGGTAGAACTGATTTCTATAATAGTGATACAGAATTAATGTTAGAAAGTTTAAAAAAAATAATTACATATAATGATATAAAAATATATCCTGGTCATGGTGATATGACAACACTTGAGCAAGAAAAAGAAGAAAATCCTTATTTAAAGAAATTAATATAATTAACACTTATTTTACTTGTATTTGTCATAGGACTAGAAAATTGGAAAAAAATATAGTATAATTAATTGTATATGAGGTGAATATATGGAATTTATAAAAAAACATAGAATTGGTTTAATCGTAACAGGGGTTATTTTGGTTTTGGTAATTTTAATGTTTTTTGGTATAAAAAACGCTTTTTTCTCTAATATGGGTCAAAGTGTATATGGTAATAGACTTGATGGTATTGAAAAGTATCCTATAGATGATGCTGTAATTAAAGATATTGAAACAACACTTAAGGATACAGGAAATATTAGTAGTTTTAAATATGAATTAAAGGGTAGACTTATGAATTTTATAATTGAAGTAAATGCTGATGTTGATTTAACAACTTCTAGAGCATTTGCTGATAAAATTGCTGAGAAATTATCTGATGATATTAAGTCATTTTATGATATACAAGTTTATTTGACTTGTAGTGATAAAGAAAGTGAACTTTATCCAACAATTGGATATAAACATAAAACAAGTGTTGGTTTTAAGTGGAATAATAATTAGGTAGGTAGTAAATATGAAAAAAAAGAGAAATATAATAATAGTAATTATTGTTTCACTACTTTTAATAATTGGTGGATTAGTTTTTTTCTTACTAACAAAAAGAGATAAAAATACAACACTTACTATTTTAGATAAACAATGGATTGAATCAAATAAAAACAAGTTAATTGATATTGAAATAGAAACAGATATTCCCGTATTTAATTATAATGGAGATGGTGTTTTCTTTGATTTTCTATCATCATTTGAACAAAATACAGGACTTGAATTTAACAAAGTTGCTGTAAAAAAAGATAGTGAAAATGTTTATGGATTCAAAATTGTTGATAGGATGAACGATGATGACTTATTAGTATATAGAGATAGTTATGTACTTGTATCTGGTGATGATAAAAAATATTATGACTTAAATGAAATAAGTAATTTAACTATAGGCGTTTTGGCAAATGATCTTGAAAATGCTAGTCTTTATTTAAAAGGAGCAAATAATGTAGCCTTTAAAAGTTATAAAACTCCTTCTGAACTTTTTAGTGCCGTAACGTCTAGTCTTGGTGAAACAGGTGCCTCAACACCTGCTGAGGTAGATGCTATTTTAGTTCTTAAAAATTTATATATGGATGACATTATAAAAACACCTTCTTTACATATTAATTTTGTTTTATCTGATTTTACTAAGGATTATGTAATTACACTTGGTAATAATGATAAATTAAATTCAATTATAAAGAAATATTATAAGAAATGGTATAATGATAATTATATTAGTTCTTATCGTGATAATTTTGCTGAAAGTTATTATTTATTTGAAGGTGTTGCTGAAAGAGAAAAAGCTGACTTTGAAGGAAAAAGATATTCTTATGGATTTGTAAGTACATCACCATATGATGTTGTTATAGATGGAAATTTATCAGGAATTAATGCATCTATTATTAGAGATTTTGCTAAAATGGCCAATATTGAAATTAGTTTTGAAGAATATGATAGTATAGATAAATTATTAAATAAGTTTAATAGTAATAAGATTGATTTCTTCTTTAATAATACAAATGCTACAAAGTATGATATGGATGTCTTTGATACAGCATCAATATATGGTGAAAAGATAGTTTATCTTACTGATATTAATAATAATATTGTTATTAATTCTGTAAATTCACTTAAAAACTATAAAGTAAAAACAGTAAAAAATTCTAAAATAAGTGCTTATTTACAAGATAATAATATTAATGTAAAAGAATATAATAATATTAACGATTTAATAAATGCATTAGATAAAAATAGTGTTGTTGCACTAGATAAGGAAACATATAATTATTTTGCTAAATCAAAACTAAATTCTTATAATGTATTATTTGAAGATAAAATTTTAAGTGATTATACTTTTACAATTAGAGATATAGATGATAATAAAATATTTATTGATTTCTTTGACTTTTACTTATCATTTATTGATGAAAAAAGTTTTGTCAATTCATCATATAATATTTTAGTAAATACAAAATCAACAAGAGTACTTTTATTTAATGTTGTAGTTTATTTATTTGCTACAATTGGTGTTGCTGTGGTACTTGCTAATATCGTTACATTTATTTTAAAACATCGAAAGAAAAAAGATTCCTTAAGTAAGGAACATAAACTTAAATATGTTGATATGCTTACATCATTAAAAAATAGAAATTATTTAAATGATAATATTGAAAAATGGGATAATAGTGAAATTTATCCACAAACTATTATTATCATAGATTTAAATAATGTTGCATATATAAATGATAATTATGGACACCAAGAAGGTGATAATCTAATTAGAGAGGCTGCTAACATATTAATTAAATCACAGATAAGTAATACAGAAATTATTCGAACTAATGGAAATGAATTTTTAATTTATATGGTTGGCTATGATGAAAAACAAGTTATATCTTATATTAGAAAATTAAATAAAGAATTTAAAGAACTTGCTCATGGATTTGGAGCAGCAATTGGATATAGTACAATTAATGATGCAATTAAAACAATTGATGATGCTGTTAATGAAGCAACCTTAGATATGCGTAATAATAAGGAAGAATTACAAAATTAAGCAAGGATCATCTTGCTTTTTTTGGAGGAAAAATGGATAGAATAAAAAGTGTATTTAAAAATTTACTTGAAATTATAGGTAAAAATGAAATGCGTATATTACCTGGAAATTTGGCTTTTTTTCTTGTACTATCAGTAGTACCAATTATTACATTAGTAGGTTTTATTGCATCATTCTTTAATATTGATTTAAATATGATTATAAATGCTATGCAAAATACTTTTCCTAAAGAGGTAAGTGAATTACTTATACCATTTATTTCAGGAAAAGGTATAGATATTAATGTTGGAATATCTATGATTACAGGTTTTATTATCGCATCAAATGGTGCTCATTCCATTATAGTTGCATCTAATACTTTATATAATATACCAAATGATGATTATTTAAAAAGAAGAATTAAAGCGTTTCTTATGACTTTTTTACTTGTTATATTATTTATATTTGTTGTAGTTGTTTTGGCTTTTGGTAACCATATTTTAGCGGCTATATTAAATTTAGGTATATTTAAAAATATTAGTCGTACTATATATCCTGTATTCGTTTATGCTAAATGGCCAATTGCTTATTTTCTTATTTTCTTTTTACTTAAAGTATTGTTTACAATGGCTCCTGATGAGAGAATACCAAGCCGTTTTGTAAATAAAGGCGTTAGATTTGCAACCTTAGGTTGGATGTTAGCAACAGCCATATATTCCTTCTATGTAAATCATTTTGCTAATTACGATATCTTTTATGGAGGATTATCTAATATTATTATTTTAATGATTTGGATTTATATACTAGCATATATCCTAGTATTAGGAATCGCGATTAATACTAATAATTATGAACTTACAAAAAATGGAAGTAATAAATAAAAATTTTTGGATATAATATTAAAGGATATATATTTTAATTACCGGTATATATTCCTTAGTATAAGCTACTTAGTACCACAAGAGTTTATGTTAAACTTGGAAGTATTAAATGGGTAATGGTTAAAACTATTTATTAGTTTAAGCGATATATATCGCTTTTTCTTTTGAAATATTGTATAATTTTATTAGGATGGTGGATGTATGATAAAAGTAGATTCAAGAAAAATAATGCCAGGAGATACATTTGTTGCTTTACGAGGTGTAGATGTGGATGGTCATAACTTTATTCAAAAAGCAATAGAAAATGGAGCAACCAAAATAATATGTGAAGAGGGTAGTTATAGTGTTCCGACTATGATTGTAAAGGATACGAGAGAGTATTTAATAGATTATTTAAGAAATACATATGGTGATGAACTTAAGAAAATAAAAATTATTGGTATAACAGGGACAAATGGTAAAACCACAACAGCTTTTTTAATTCATAAGGCTTTAAATAAATTAGGCAAAAAATGTGGCTATATAGGAACAATAGGTTTCTATATTGATGAGAAAATAAGACCACTTAACAATACAACACCTGATGTATATGATATATTTGAAATCTTTATGGAATGTATTAATAAGAATTGTTTATATGTAATTATGGAAGTTAGTAGTCAAGGACTTGCTTATAAAAGAGTAGAAGGTTTTGAATTTGATTATGCTATATTTACTAATTTAACTCAAGATCATTTGGATTATCATAAAACGATGGAAAATTATGCTCTAGCTAAACAAAAATTATTTAAAAAATTAAAGAAGGATGGAAAGGCTATTGTAAATTATGATGATGAATATAAAAATTATTATTTACTTAAAGAAAATAATAATATCACATATGGTTTTTTAGGTGGAGATTATCAAATTACTAATTTTAAAATGAGTAATCAATATACGAAATTTAGTTATGATTATAAAAATAATCATTACAATATTCAAACCCCTTTACTTGGAAAATACAATGTATATAATTTACTTGTAACTATAATTGTACTTTTAGAAGAAGGATTTACATATGAAGAGGTAAATAATTTAATTAAAGATTTAAGAGCACCAAGTGGTAGAATGGAATCAATTAGTTATAAATCAAATAGTATTATTGTTGATTATGCGCATACACCAGATGCTATGAGTAAAATTATTAATACCATGTTAGAGGTAACAGAAGGAAATGTTTACGTTGTTTTTGGATGTACAGGGGATAGAGATAGAACTAAAAGACATATCATGTCTGATATTGCATGCAGTTTATCAAAATATGTTATTATGACTCATGATGATCCACACTATGAAGATCAGGATCAAATATTTAATGATATGACCAAAGATTTGAATAAAACAAATTATGAAATAGTAAATGATAGAAAAGACGCTATTATAAAAGGAATCAATATGTTAAAGGAAAAAGATACTCTTTTAATTCTTGGAAAAGGTCATGAGGAATATATTTTAAAAAATGGCGAAAAAATTCCATTTAATGATTTAAAAGTAGCAACAGAATATATAAATAATTTAATCTAAAGTATTGAAAAAAAGTAAACACTATGTTATTATGTATATAGTGAAAGAAATTTCATATAATAAAAAAGGAACACTTAATAGTTGCATGTTGAGTGTTGCCATAAATTTTATTCACCACCTAAATCTTTGCTGAGTTAGGTGGCTTTCTTTATATTAATACTATAATTAGTAAAAAAATTAAAAGAAAGATTATTATAAATAAGAAAAAAATTAAAAAATCCTTCTTGTTCATAATATCGCCTCCCTTCGAAAATGAAGACAAGCACCACCCAACTTATTAAATGTTCCTATAAACATTATATCAAACAAATGTATGCATTTTAATGATAAATTAACAAATAATTAAAAAGTTCTTGAAAGCTAGTTAGATATGTGTTATTATGCATGTAGTGAAAGATATTTCATATAATAAAAAGGAACACTTAATAATGACCTGTTGAGTGTTGCCTAATATTTTGGTTTCACCAAAATCATTACTAGGTTAAATGTTTGTCTTTCATGTTAATACTATAATTAGTAAAAAAATTAAAAGAAAGATTATTATAAATAAGAATAAAATTAAAAAAATTTTCTTGCTTATAGTATTTTCTATCTTCATTTTCGAAGATAGGTACCACCTAATTCAATTTGATTTAGGTGGTTTTCTTTATTTATAAGAAAAGTATGATTAGACAATAATAATAAAAAATAAATCAAATGAATAGACTAAATCAAAAATACTACTATCAATAAATTTATTATCTATGTATAATGATACTTATAGTGTACCATTTCTTTGTAACAAATATTTCTTAATAATGAATCAATATTTTGCATATGTATTAATAATTTGAAATAACATTCATATTATTACAATATTTAATTTTGTTCTATAAATATCATGTTTATATGTATATAATTGAAAAATTATAATCGTAATAAATTAGCAAAAATGTAAAAAAATTACTCTATGACGTAATAAATCGATAAGAATATGCAGTAATGACAAAATAAATTATATCTAATTTATTTGATATGATTGAATATATATAGAATGAAGTAAAAAATTTTAAGTTAAATTTGAAAAGTTAGTTTTTTTAAATATTTATTAACCATTTTTGTTATTTATATGATAGTATAATAATAGGAGGAAGTGTAGAGATGAAATCAAGGAAGAAAATATTATATGTTGTTATTAGTTTATTATTAGTAGGGGTTATTATATTAGCAGTATTACTTTTTAATAGTAAAAATAGTAACAAAAAGAAAATAGATAAATTACAAGAACAAGTTTCCAATATGACTACAAATAATAATAAATTAAATGACAAAATAAAGGAACTTGAAAACAATAGTGGTAAAAAGAGTGGTACATGTACATATACTAAAACATATCTTTTTATTGATTATTTAGATTATCAAGGTGATGTACCAACTGATAAATATATAATTGTAGATATATTTCAATCAAGAACACCTGAAATAATTAAATATAATAGTAGTGAATTTAATATCGATTTTGCAAACAATAAATATTATGAATTTACTTTCAAAGCTTCTTTATTAGATGGACAAATAAACAAAGAAAGTTTAATTGATGTTAAAACAACTGATCGATTAGGTCTTGATCAAGTACAAGAAAATTGTTTAGATAATATGGATTAATAATGACAAACACCCTTTTTGATAAATATCATATGATATGTAAAAAGGGGTGTTTTTAGTTGAAAATAAAAACAGATTCTAGAAAAGTATTACCAGGTGATACTTTTATTGCCTTAAAAGGTATAAAAACAGATGGACATAAATATGTAAAAGAAGCAATAAAAAATGGAGCATCTTTAGTTATTGTTGAAAGAGGAAATTATGATGTTGACACTTTGATTGTAAATGATACTCATGAATATTTAATTAATTATTTAAAAGATAATTATTATGATGAAATTAAAAATATGAAATTAATTGGTATAACAGGAACTAATGGCAAAACAACATCTTGTTATATTTTAGCAACCGCACTTAATAAATTTGGAATTAAGTGTGGATATATAGGAACAATAGGCTTTTACATAGAAGAAAAAATATGTGATTTAAATAATACAACTCCCGATATATTAGAAATATATGATATGCTCATTAAATGTCATAATGAAGGGTGTAGGTATGTTACAATGGAAATAAGTAGCCAAGCACTTGCTATGAATAGAGTTTCTAAAGTTTTCTTTGATTACGCTGTATTTACTAATTTAACAAAAGATCATTTAGATTATCATATTGATATGAAAAATTATGCTCTTGCTAAGCAAAAATTATTTAAACAAATAAAAAAAGATGGATACGCTATTATAAATATTGATGATGATTATAAAAATTATTTTTTATTACAAAATAATAATGTAACATATGGTTTTAATGATGCAAATTATAAAATATCAAGTTATAAGGTAGAAAATAATATAACAAAGTTTAGTTTAGAAAATAATAATATAATCGAAAACTATGAAACTAAATTATTAGGTAAATATAATGTATATAATTTAGTTACAATGATTATTATTTTAAAATTAATTGGATTAAATTATAATAAAATAAAAGAACTAGTATATGATGCGATGCCACCAAGTGGTAGAATGGAAACAATTGTTAATGGAAATAATAAAATAATTGTTGATTATGCACATACACCAGATGCTGTTCAAAATATTTTGTCTTCTGTTAAAGATTTATGTGTAGGAAGAATAATTACAATTATAGGATGTGGTGGAAATAGAGATAAGACAAAAAGACCAGAAATGGCTTTAGTTTCAACATCTTTATCTGATTATGTAATATTTACCAGCGATAACCCAAGAGGGGAGAAACCAGAAGAAATAATTAATGATATGATACAAAAACTAGACAAAAAAAATTACGAAATTGAAATAAATAGATATGAAGCAATAAAAAAGGGTATACAAATGCTTAAGGAAAATGATATACTATTAGTACTGGGTAAGGGACATGAAGATTACCAAATAATTGGCGATAAGAAGTATTACTTCAGTGATAAAAATACAATATTAGATATACTTTAGGAGATGATAATAATGTTGGTACTAACGAAAGCAGTACTTGCAATGATGATAGGTTTTGCTTTATCTGTAATATTTGGTTTAATAATGATACCAGTATTAAAGAAGATGAAAGTAAAACAAAAAATTAGTATTTTTTTAAGCAAAACACACAAAAATAAAGATGGGGTACCAACAATGGGAGGAATAATATTTATTATTCCAACGATATTAACCGTACTTATATTATTAGCACTTGGGAAAATAAATTTTTCACAAAATTTATTAATTGTCTTATTTGTTTTTGTAGGTTATGCACTTTTAGGCTTTCTTGATGATTTTTTAATTATTAAAAGAGGTAAAAATGATGGACTTACCGAAATACAAAAACTATTTGGTCAGTTAGTAATTGCCATAATCTTCTTCTTTATCTTTTTAAAGAGTGGTCATGGAACATCACTTGTTATACATACACTTAATATTAATATTGATATGGGATGGTTTTATGGATTATTTTTACTTTTCATTTTAGTGGCTAGTTCTAATGCCGTTAATTTAACTGATGGACTTGATGGACTTGCTGGAGGATTATCTGCTATAGCTTTTCTTGCTTTTGGTATTATTGCGTGGGGATCAACTTGGGCACAAGGATATGAAGAAATTGCGATTTTCTGTTTTGTATTAGTAGGTTCATTACTTGGTTTCTTAGTATTCAATACAAGCCCTGCCAAAGTATTTATGGGAGATACAGGTTCACTTTCACTTGGTGCAACACTTGCTGGTGTAGCCATTTTAACTAATCATGAAATAACTTTAATTGTTGTAGCAGGTGTATTTGTTTTAGAAACATTATCTTGTATTATTCAAACAATATCAGTTATGTATTTTCATAAAAAAATATTTTTAATGGCACCAATTCATCATCATTTTGAAAAAATGGGATTTAAAGAAACTGACATAGTAAAAGGTTTTTGGGTTGTTGGTTTAATACTTAGTATGGCAGCCATATTATTTGGTGCTTGGATATAAAAGGTTATATGATTATAATCTTTTTTTGTATATATAAACTGGTTTAAAAGAAAGATAAATAAAAATCTCGAAATTTATAATAATTTACTAACTAAACCAATGGTCGATATTAAAAAATATTTATTTATAGTATAATGGTTATGAGGTGAGAGGTAATGGATAATAACAAAATTGGTAATTTCATAGCAACTCTTAGGAAAGAAAAAGGTTTAACTCAACAGGAACTAGGTAATAGGTTATTTGTAACAGATAAAGCTGTAAGTAAATGGGAAAGAGGTCTTAGTTTACCAGATATAACACTTTTACAAGAATTAGCCTCAATATTAGATGTTGATGTTTCGGAAATAATATGCGGTGAACGTGGAAAAAAAGAAAAAATTAATATTCAAGATGAAATTGATAAGGCAATTAATAAAATAAAACAAAATGATATGGACAGAAAAAGAAATTTAAAAAATAAAATTAGAAAGATTTTAGTTTTATCATTTTCTATCTTATTAATTGTTTCCTTATTCTTAATTATAAGATTTAAATATTATCATCCATCAATTATAAAAGAAGGAAGTAACAAATATGAAATAGGTTTTATGGGAATTTCTGTTTTAGAAAAAGATGGATTAGATGAATTTGTTAAGATTTTATCGAAAACAGAAAAAGTAAAAGATTACAAATATAATATTCCTTATTTATCTATTGGTTTAAGAAAAAATGGTACTATTAAGAATGTTACAATGTCAATTAAATTTTTTGATAATGATTATAATTATGTAGGTGATGGATACTACATTTATAATAATAAAAATTTACAGTTTGGATATGAGAGCAAAGATGATTGTAAAACTATAAATACTTGTGAAATTAATAAAAAATTGGTTCAAGAGTATTCAAAAAGTTTAAATATCAAGTATTTAAGTGAGCAAATAAAAAAGATACCCATAAAAAAGCAAATAAGATTGAGTAATTTGCGATTTTATGAATTAGAAGTTTATCCTAATCATAAATTATCAGAAAATACTAATGTTATTGATATGAGAGACAATAAGGAAGTAAAAGCATTTACTATTAATGATTATAAATCTGGAAGTGGTGGAACTGTAACATCTGGCATTTATTCTATAATTGCACTTAGCGATGGAAATGGTGCAAGTGAAATATATAAATATGTATTTGATAATGTTGATGGTGATATTAAAAAGAGTGATTATTCTATGGAAACTGATTACTATATAAATAGTAAAAATGAATTACTATTTACTAGGAATTATGGTAATAACTGGATTAAGACCGATTTGTCACCTAAAGACGTAAAAGATACCTTAAATTTTTATAGAGATATATCCCTTCAAAATGGTAGTTGGTTTATTTCAACTAATGAATTAGTTCCAATTGCTTATTTTTATGGTGAATATCCTAAATTGAAAATATCTACAGATAATGGAATTAGTTGGAATGAAAAAAGTTTTGATTTTATAAATGGTGATATGCATAAAAGCATAACTCACAGAATAGTTGGATTTAATAATCAAAATTTTGGATATGTTGCATTAGGTACTGATTGGACTATGGGAACTGGAGAATCAAAAAAAGCATATATAACAAATAATAGTGGTAATGATTGGGAACCTATGAAATTACCTGAAACTTCTTCAAGTAAAACACTAGAAGATTTTATAATGTATGATGAAAATACTGGAATTGTTTTACTCTATAATAGAGATCAAAATGAATTTCCATATATGTATATAACAAACGATAGAGGAAAAACTTGGAAGAATGTTGAATATATTGATCAAATACCAAATGAGGTTGTTTATATTAGTAATATTGATTTAATCGAAAAAAAGGATAATAAATACATTATAACTTTAAGTCAAGGAGATTCTGCTACAACTAAGGTTAAATTAAAATCTTCTGATTTAATTAATTGGGAATATGTATCTACTTTTACAAGTAATATTCATACTGTTGGTTAAAGATAATTTAAAGAGGCAAAGGATGAGCAGTGATTTTGATGAAGAATTTGAAATAGAGCAAACCAAATCAATTACTAAAATGGTATTTATGACTATTTTATCTATTATTACAATTATTATTGTTATAATTATAATAATTAATTATATATTTAAATTTCATTTAGTAGAAAAGGTTATATCACCTAACAATAAATATGTAATAGAAATAAAAGGTTATGGATCTAAATGGCCTTTTGGAAGTGAAGATATAGAGATAGTTGCATATTTCAATTTTAATATCTTTAAAAGAAATAAAAAAATATATAAAACAAAATTGTCTAATGATGGCAAAAATATTCAAAAAACAAATTATAATATTGAATGGCTTGATGACAGTGCCTTAATTACTATATCTGGTGAAGAACAAAAAAATGAATATATTTTAGTGGAATTTAAGGATAAAATATCATTTAGACATAAAGGACTTGATTATAAAATAGAAAATACTAGTGAAAAGAAAATAATAAAGACATATTCACATTATAATTATTATTCTCATAGAAATCTTGAATTATATAATAAAGAACTTAAGATTTTATTAAATAATGAGTATATTCCTATAGATGAAGGATTTAGACAAGAAAAAATAGATATAAATGATTTTATAATTACAATGAATTATGAAGTAGAAAATAAAGTAGCAACCTATACATATGAAAGTCAAGGCAATGCCGGTGTTTATAAAAATAACTATATTACATTCATCGTATGTGAATATGATAGATATAATAGTGATTATAAAGAATTTAAAAATGAAGATTATCTAAAATATATTATTGCTGATAGTAGTTTAGAATATAAATATAGTTTATGTAACCCTTAAAAATATAATTATTTTTTATAAAATATTTAAATTTATATAAATTATGTTAAAATAAAGTAGGAGGATATCATGAATAAAAAACAAAATACT
>OKXB01001611.1_pt1 | contig 21085 bp, 14 predicted proteins | sample 1601731 | NCBI WGS metagenome assembly OKXB01 (sample SAMN04414077, study PRJEB24778) | human gut metagenome | material: faecal | host: Homo sapiens | reverse complement strand
CCTGCTCTATCGCATTCATATTTCTGTTTCCGTTAAAAATATTCTGCACCAATTCCGCGCCGCCGGCAATGTTCCAAATGGCGGGCCAACCCGACGACACCCCGGTGGCAACCGCCTCGGCATTCAGGCTTATGGTGGGATATAAATTGGCTATCTGCTCGTCTATGTATGAGCTCGCGCCCTTGGCGCTCGCGTATAAAGCGCCAAGAGACGGATCGTATTTGCGCACAAGTTCCATAAGTTCTTCAACGGTCATGTCGGTATCCTTCATGATTCCGTCCCCGATGGAAAAGTCCACGTCTTTGTCGAATCCCAGAGCGTTTATCAAATTTGCCTTTGCAATTCTCACATTGTTGGAAGTAGTTATCTGCTCCAACACGGAGGAGTCGTAGTCGACCCTAGCTTTGGAGCAATCGTATTTTGTACTCTTGCCGTATTTGTACTTTGCAAGCATATGTTCGAGGTGCTCCTTGTATTGCGCAACAGCCTGCTCCGCGACAATATTTAGCTCTATGCAGCGTTTTAACCCAAAAAACGCCTGCCTTAATTTATACACAGCGTCAATTTCTGCGAGTATTAGATTTTTTTCGGCGGAAACCACATTTTGCATTTGCTGGACAACCTTAGCGTCCGTCTTGCCAAAGTCGTAAATAAGCAGTTGAAAGTCGATGCCGCCGTATCCGTTGCCGCGCATATTTGCGCTCTGGCCGCGCTTAAATTCATTGTGGGTGCTTTCCTCAAAACCGGCATAAGCGTCGATAGTCGGGAGGTAGCCAGCCTTGACGTTTTTAAGCTCGAGCTGCTGCCATATTAGATATTGGCGTGCCTGAAATACGAGGGGATTCGCCTCCACCGCAACCTTTTCCAAATACGCCAAGTCATAGCATTCGCCTTTTTTTATCCCAAACTCCTCGGGAGAAGCCGTGCGCTCGCCAAGCATAAGCGACGTTTCCTTCTGGGCCTCGCGCGCGTCTTCGACAGTCTGGCATGAGGAGAATATTGCGCAGCATAGCGCCGCAATTATTTTAAAATAAAATTTTTTCATCGAGTTTTAATTCCGATTTTACCGTTGAAAGATTCCCTTATAGTCTGGACAAGCGCATAGAGGCACGGAGTCAAGATGATTCCAAGACATGTTGCCATAAGCATTCCCGAAAAAGTCGTAATGCCGATAGCGCGCCTGCTCGCCGCCCCTGCACCCGTTGCTACTACGAGCGGGAGCACGCCGAACACGAAAGAAAGCGCCGTCATCATAACTGCCCTGAACCGCTGTGACGCGCCGTTTACCGCAGCATTGTATATCGGCACGCCCATCTCGCGCTCCTGTTTTGAAAATTCGACCATAAGAATCGCATTTTTCGCAGTTAGCCCGACTAACATAACCATGCCCAGCTGGGCGTAAATGCTAAACGATTCCCCGGTAATCAACAGCCCCGCAAGCGCACCGAGTATCGGAGTCGCCACGGTCATCATAATAGGCACAGGGATTGTCCAGCTCTCATACTGGGCGACAAGGAACAAGTAGGCGAATACTATCGCGAGCGCCATTAGGGAAACTATTTTGTTCTCGTTTTGCTTTTCCTGGTAGCTCATGTCGGTCCATGCGATGTCGTAGCCGAAGGGAAGTTTTATGTTCTCAATTTTATCCATGATTTCCCCGGTAGAGACGCTTGAATCCGTCATTACGTTTATGTCAGTTGAAAGCAGTTTGTTGTACATGTTTATCTGCTTTGGAGCCGAGCCGTACTTTGCGGACGCGACAGTGCTAAGAGGGGTCATTTCGCCGTCGGGAGTGGTGATTTGTAGCTCCATGAGGTCTTCGAGCGTGGAGCGCATGTTTCTTTCTGCCTGCATGTTCACCTCGAATACGTCGCCTAGAATGTTAAAGTCGTTTATGTAATACGATGCGATGTTGCTCTGCAAGGTTGAGAAAATCGAGCTTACCGGGATTCCGAGACTCTCGGCCTTTTCCCTGTCGATTTGAACCGAGAACTGCGGGATTTCGCCCGAATTTGAGTTCATTGCAGTTGTCACGCCTTCAAAGGTAGATATTTCGGCGGCGAGTTTTTTAGCGTTTTCCATTATTTCTTTAGTCGATACTTCGCCGGAAGCAGTAAGGCTAAACGATATGCCGCCTGTCACGCCAAGACCCATAATGGCGGGCGGAGTGAACGCCATGATATTTGCCTCGGGTATCGACTTCGCCCCCTCTTGAATGCGCCTTACGATGGAACTTAGCGACAAATCTTCAGTTGTTCGTTTGTCCCAGTCTTCCAGTTCGACAATCGCCATGGCGACATTTTCGCCGCTTCCGCTAACCATGCCCCTGCCGTTGACAGTCATGTAGTTTTTAACGCCGCCGATTTTTTTAACCATATTTTCAAATTTTTTGGTCGCGGCCTCCGTGCGCGATAGCGATGCGCCCGGCGGAAGCTCAATATCGCACATAATAGTGCCCTTGTCTTCCATAGGGATAAAAGAGGATTTCAAGTATCCGAATAGAAAGTAAGACAAGCCTACTACTGCACAGAAAATGGCAAAAGTAAGGAAAAGCCTTGCGGCGAGAAAGCCTACAATTTTCGTATAAAGATTCCTTCCGCCGTTTATGGCGAAATTCACGGGCTTAAAGAAGAGCTTTTCCGACAGCTCCTCTTTTTTTAATAAAATTGCGCACAGTGCCGGGCTAAGCGTAAGCGCCACAAGCGTCGAAATGGAAAGGGCTATGCACATTGTAACCGCAAATTGCGTGTAAATTTCGCCGACCATTCCCCCGTAAAAAGCGAGCGGCACGTAGCAGGCGATTGTCACGAGAGTCGTTGCAATTACAGCGCCCGTTATCTGCTTCATAGATTTAATGCTCGCCGTCTTTGCATCGACTCTCTCGCGCAGCATGACCGATTGGCAGTTTTCGACCACGACAATAGCGTCGTCAACCAAAGAGCCAATCACCAATATAAGCCCGAACATCGTTAGCAAATTTATGCTGTACCCAAGCGCATACATCGCAGTAAAGGTGCCCACGAGAGATATCGGGATTGCGACAGCGGGAATAAGAGTCGCGCGCCAGTCTTGAAGGAATAGATACGTTATCAAGACTAAGAGGACGAGCGCCGAAACGATAGTGACGACAATTTCCCGCATTGAAATTTCTATAAATTTCGTCGGATCGTAAGCAATCTCCCACGAGACGCCCTCAGGAAAATTTCTCGATAGTCTCTCAAGCTCCTTTTTGACTGCGTTTACCGTGTTGAGCGCGTTGGCGTCGGTAGTTTTAAATACGCCGAGGCCGACGGAGCTCTTGCCGTTAAAACTGCAGCTTGCGCCGTACGAGTCCGCTCCAAGCTCAATTCGCGCGATATCTTTTAGGCGCACGATATTTCCGTCGTCGTCGTTTTTGACGATGATATTTTCAAATTCTTCTGCGGTTTTTAACCTCCCTTTGATGTCGACTTTAAATTGCAGGAAGTCGTTTCCGCCCTCAGCGCCGACGAGCCCTGCGGCTGCCTGCAAATTCTGGCTCTCCACAGCATTTTTTATGTCGTCGGTGGAAATGCCGAGCCCGCCCATTCGTATGGGGTCTGTTCAGATGCGCATAGAGAAGGTTTTGCCGCCGAATGCGTCGGCCGCGGAAACGCCGTCTATGCGGCTGATTGCATCGGCGATGGTGGTCGAGGCATAATTGTTCAACTCCAGATCGGACATGTGCGACCCGTCCGTCATCAGCTGAAACATTGCAAGCAAGTCGCCTGTGCGCTTGCGCACTTCAATCCCAGTCCGCTGTACTTCGCTCGGCAGTTTTGCCTCGGAGCGCTTGACGGCGTTTTGCACTTCGACCATTGCGATGTCGGAATCTGTCCCCGTCTTAAAAACAAGCGAGCACGAGTATGTGCCGGTGTTTGAACATTCGGAGTCAAAATAAAGCAGATTTTCAATTCCGTTTAAATTGGCCTCTATGACAAGGGCAACAGTGCCTTTTAAAACTTCCGCGCTCGCGCCGCTGTAAGTTGCCTGCACGCGGATTTGCGGCGGCGATATCTCCGGATAGTCCGCAACAGGCAGCTTGAATATGGTAAGCGCGCCTGTAATGACGAGCAGCAAACTTATGACCGCCGCAAAACGCGGGTGCTCTATAAAAAATTTTGAAAACATAGCTTGCCTATTTTACAATGTCTACTTTTACATTTTCGATGACCTTGTGAACGCCGTCGCTTACGACGCGCTCGCCGGCTTTAAGGCCTGAATTTACGAACTACCGCCCGCCGTCCATGCGCCCGAGGGATACGTTTCTGCGCTTCGGGACATTGTTGTCATCAAGTACAAACACATATGGGGAATCTTCGTCATACATGAGAGCGGTGCTTGGTATGACCACTTTTTCCACCCCTTTTTTGTTTCCAAGATAAACTGCGACCGTATTGTTTGGCAGCAGCCTCGACTTTGAATTTTTGAATTTTGCAAAAACCTGGATAGTATCGGTAGTTTTAACCGCCTCGTTCTTGACGAACTCGATAGAGCCTTCCTCGTCGAAAAAAGAATTATCCGCCATTTTTATCTTTACAGTGCAGTTTTTTTTCAGGCCCTCGATGTCCGAGAAATTATTGAGGAAATCTCGCGTGCTCATTGAAAATTTAACTCTTATGGGGTCAAGCTGGATAATGGTCACCAAAATTCCGGAAGACGGCGTAATATAATTTCCCTCGGTGTAATTAGTAAGCCCTATTACGCCTGAAATGGGGGAATAAATGCGGCAGTGGTTGTAATCGTCCTCGGAAAGTATAAATTCCGCCTTGGCGCCGAGCAACGAGGCTTGGTACGACTTATATTGGCTTAGTGCGCTCTCCATTTCATCTTTTGTGGAGACACCTTTCTTATATAGCTGGTCAATGCGATCGTAGTCATTTTTTGCATAGATGAGCTTCGCCTCATACTCTGCGATTTTTGCCTGGTCCATTTTCATTGCGGCGTCGTAGCGCGTGTCGTCAAAGACATACAAAAGCTGGTCCTTCTTGACAAAATCGCCGTCTTTGAAACCGATTTTTGTGAGGTCGGCGGAAATTCTCGAAGTGATGTCAACCGATGAAATAGGGACTACCCTGCCCGTGTATCTATACTCCGCAAGTTCATATTCCGTGGTCGCATTGCAAACTGGGACGGAAATTCTTGGAGCGCCCGCTTCCGAGGGTGATTGCTGCGGCGCGGCCAGAAGAGGCGAAACGAGAAACGCCGCAAGTGAGATATGTAAAGCGATTTTTTGGAGAGATTGCTTCATACGAGTTCTTTTTCGAGATTTATTTGAAGAGATTGCAATAGGTTTGCGAGGGCGATAGAGTCTTCTCGCGGGAGGTTGCCTATTGCTTTAAAAAAGTAGTCAATTTCAATTTGCTTTATTTTAGATTCAAGAAGCTCTAATTTTTTTGTTTTGGAAAGAATGATATTTCTGGAATCGCAAGTTGAGCGGGATTTGCAAATAAAGCCGTGCCGGACAAGCCGTGCGACGGATTGAGAAGCGAGACTTTTTGAAATTTTGAATGTTTTTATAAGATCTTTTAGCATAATGTCGCCCTCCGCCTCCGCTAGAAAACGCAGTATTTCAATTTGCCCGACACTTAATCCGTAAAGGCGGTGGTTATCTTTGTGCGCGATAAACCTTCTCATTTTTTCCGCGCACGCATTAAGAAGCCTGCAAACTTCTTTTGCGGGTTCACTGTTGTTTTTTTTATTCATATAATAATTGTAATAGCCATAGAGGGTAAAAAAATCTATGGGCCAAAAAGTTTACGCAAGTAAACTAATACGCTAAACGCGCACATATACAGAAAGTTTCAAGATTTTAAAAAATTTTTATATCAGATTAGTTATTAAAGACATAAAAAATGAAAGAGTGAGGATACTACAACTGCGGATAAAATCTCACACATGAAAAGATAAAATACTTATAATATAATAAAATAAGCAAACATCACTTCACATATAGAAGATTACAATAATAAATTCGTATCACATCTATATACTTAGCGTTGTTAAAAAAACTTGTCAGCAGGCTTCGTGGCACTTGAATCGAATACGCTCCCATTGCCAACATGTTGCCGTTTCGATAATATACTCCCTCCAGAATCCGTCGTCGCTACTATGTCTCCGCGCAAATTGTAATGCTTATAGCTTAGCCCGCTATTGTCCGCATTCTCTGCGTACAATAACCCTCCTACGCCGCCCCCAAAATCCGAACTGCGATATGGCCTTATTGTATAGGCCACGTTTATATCCGTTGTTGACCATATTATCTGTCAACTTCTTAAAACGGTGTTGCTGTCGTACTTTACTTATCTCAATTTTCAAATGCCGATAATGTCCATTATGTGCACGAGCTGGTTTTAACCCAATATTGCAACATTTGTAAAATTATCCCTATTACATAAGGCTTAGATTTTTTACAAAACCTTCAAACAAATTTGACAATTTTCCTACCGACGCATATCCTATAAATACTTTCTCATCTTCAAAGCGGGCAGGTTCATTATTTTCTATATCATACTTATAGAAATCGCTTTCAGATATATATTTTTCTTCCGATTTAAAATTATCATAATTGTAATCTAAATCATAATAATCTACTCTCAACTCCCATTTGCCGCCTTTTAAATTTAAATTAGTCCCCGCACTATGTTCCCAATCTTCATTACAACTTTCCACATACCAATCTTGAAAATCTTTTAGAATATCATTATTTCCATATTCTATAAAATCGATCTCTAAATATTCCTTTATATATTCAAACATCAAATGAAATGACTCTATCATATTCTTCTCAGAACATGCAAATCTCAATTCATTATCCCTTATATACAAATGAATCCAATCTTCTTCCTACCTTTCTATTTGTTTTATCGTTGAATCATCCACAAGTCTTAGACCTAATAATGATATATTTAGGGAAAAATACCAACTAGGATTTCCCATATTAGAAAAATCTATAAAATAATCTAAGTTTGTATTAACTTTCCTAACTATAGCCTCGAGTGTATTTATTATATTTATCATAGTTTACTTACCTCCAGGAATTTCATCTGGATTTGCCGGACGCACATTCTTACCTTCATGAATGTGCGGTCCTGATATTCTTTTATTATATATTTTATGATAATAGCTGCAATCAAAGTCCTTGTTACATATTTTAACTCTAAAACACCGCTCGAAACTACCCGTTATATTACTTTTTTAAAGAAATATTTTGTAATCCTATACTGCTTTATTCTATATCTAATGTTCCCAATATTCGTTTGCTCATTTGTTAGATTTTATCTTTTCAGACACTTCCTTCTCTATCCTCTTAATCTCTTCCGCTGTTAAAGATTTCTTTATATTTTTTGCAAATTCATTGTCATCTTCTTCAATCTCATCCCCTCTTTCCTTTGCCATTAAATACCAATAATACGCTTTGGAATAGTTCCTATCCTGCTTTGGCATATATTTCGCATATAAATACATCAACGCCAACTGTGAATATTCAAACCCATCTTCCGCTGACTCTAACAGATACTTCTTCGCCTTCTCTAAGTCCTGTTTCACATTCCCTTCCGCATATAACGACCCCAACATATATCTCGTCGTATTGTCCTTTAACTTTTCTAACTCGCCCTTATATTTCTCCAACAACTCCTCGACCCTTTTATAATCCTCCCTATATGTGTAATATATGTCTATTATCCCTACCAACGCTTTCTTGTATCCCCCATTTAATGATCCCTCATAATATTCCAATGCTTTATCTTCATCTGAACTTACATAGTCCCCAAGTTGATACATCATCCCCTTCATGAACTTCGCCTCTGCACTCCCATGCTCTTCCGCTTTGTTAAAATACTCAAACGCTTTCTTATAATCTTTCTCATACCCTTTCCCATAATAATACATCTTCCCTAACATTAATTCCCCTTCCAAATCCCCTCCTGCCGCTATTTCCTCTATCTTCTCTATGCAACGCTCACTCTTCAACGCCGCACCTTCATATAAATATTCTAAACCTTTCCTTAAATCCTTCTCTACCCCCTTCCCATCTATATAGAACGTCGCCAATGAATATATCGCTTGCTTGTTTTTTTGCTTCGCGGCTATTTCAAACCATTCTCTGCTTTTTTTATAATTATTAACTCCATATTTATCAGAATAATATATTGAGCCTAAATTATTTGCTGCAATATCTGAACCTAACGCAAAAGATCGTTCTAATAAATCAATAGCCTTAACAACATCTCTATCTACATATAAACCTTCTAAGTACATAACACCAAGATTGGAATATACATCACCTACATCTTCTTTCATCCCACCTTTTCTTTCTATTTCTTGCAATGGAATTTTTTCTATTTCTGAATATAATATATAAGCTTTTTTATAATCTTTAGGAAGATTTTTATATCCGTTTAAGTACATATTCGCCAATCCAATAGTAGAATTTAGGTTTCCTAATTTGGATGCTTCTTCAAATAATTTTATTGCCATTGCGGTATTTTGCTCAGTTCCACAACCTAACATAAAATGAATTGCCAACAAATGTATCCCTTTTGGATTTTTTTTATCTGCTAACTCTTTTGTTAAGGCAAACGACTTATTATAATCTTTTTGAATCCCGTACCCCGTAAAATATAACCTTGCTAGACTATATTGGGCATCCTGATCACCATCTTTTGCTTTCTTATTTAACTCATCATATCTTACATCTGCATAGCAGAAAATAAATGACACCATTATTAATATATATATAATTTTTTTCATAATATTATTAAAAACGCACATTATATTTTAATCCCACCTCAACATTACTATTCCCATTTTCATTTTCAAATTTAATATAGGATTCAATGCTACTATTATCATTTTTTATTTTAAAATTTACTTCCGCTGACCATGAAGAACCTCCATTAGATGAATTATTACCATATGAACCCTTGATATTAACTTCATATGAATTACCATTCTCACTAGTATTATTTGATTTATTATTTACTTTAACACCTAAACTCCCCTCTGCTTTTACGTTTCCATTGTCATTACTTACCTTACCCTCAACAGTTTTTTCAATCTTCCCTGATTCAATTTTATATTTTGCCTCACCTGTTGATTTATTACCATCAACTGTAGTACTACCTCCTATTGTGAATGTTTTTTCATTTTCTCCACTCTTAGACCCAATTTCAACCTTCCCGGAAAATGTAATTTTATTATCTTTACTAGACTCATTTGGTGTTTTTCCACCAGAATTTTTCTCTGCTTTTATGTAGCCTTTTTTCAACTCTGCCAATCCATAGGGATCGAATCTGCCCCATGGGTTGTTGCCACAATAGGCGTAACAATTTAACCCGTCTATGTATTCCAGCGGATCGGGAGACGTAAAACGCATCATTTCAATATCCCTATATCTTCGCCCTTCGTTCACAAATCCGTCTTCCACTCGTTTTGTATTGTGCTTAAACTTATCCGCAGGCTGCGTGCCGCTTGATCTTTTTATATCACCATTACCTAGGTATCTAAGCTCCGATAATATACTCCCTCCAGAATCGGTCGTAACTACTATGTCTCCGCGCAAATTGTAATGCTTATAGTTTAGCACGCTATTGTTCGCATTCTCTGCGTACAATAACCCTCCTACGCCGCCGCCCATATCCGAACCGCGATAAAACCTTAGCGTATTGCCTTCATCCTTCTCCAATACTGATGTACTTATCTGTACAACTATATATATCTTTTATTCTTAAAAAACAATTCTTTTATTTATTAATGATTTTTTCCATACTTACAGTATGTTGCCACCCTTTCCCGTCTTTTAAATCTATATATTCGTCTATCTTCGTAAAATCCTCATTCACTTCCCATTTTAAAGATGTTATCTTATGTTTGCGAGTTCTACCGTTTTTAGATTTACCAAGATCATAATAAACATAATAGCCCTTAAAATAATAGATATTATTATCTTTTTTTGTATAAACAAATGGATCGAAATAATCTATATTATAATAGTTATTCTCGTCTTCACCCCAATATATACATGAAGGTCTATATGATAGACACATTCCGTCAATGGAGAAGTTTAAAGTAATGTATGGCAATTTGATTTTTGATTTTGTAATTATTCCCTTTCTCCATTCGTTAGTCTCTTCTCTTGCAAATGATAGATAATTTTCAGGATATAATTTAACATCTCGCGGTAAAGTTGTTTTAGGCAGAAAAAGCGCGTATGTATCATACTGGTTTATTACTGTAAATTCCATCGATACCCCGCTCTTTACATTTTTGTATTCCCATTTGCCTTCAAGCTTCTTTACGAGGTATGACAATGTTTCCAATTTTTCCTTGCACGGATAATAAAACGAACCCTCTTTTATATTATTATAAAATTCGGACAGCTCTTTGCGCGTCTTTATAAATTCTAAATTTTTAGAATACGCATCAAAAAATATTCTCTGTGCATTATTTACAGGTTCCATTTTTACTTCATCTTTACTCAATCTGGTATAAATCATCTTCTTTATGCCAAACTTATCATGTTTTGAATTATCAAAATACCTGTTCGTTTCTATCATCCTGTTTTTTTCAATAATCGTATGAGCGCAATTCTCTTTCAATTCACTCGAAGCAAAATCCTTTATATACGAAATAAAAGGACTAAACTCTTTTATATCTACATATGAATAACAATTATCTCCTATATATTTTGATATTACAAGTGAATGATAATCACGAACAGAATATCGATTTTTAGTTATATACAGTGAATATTCTTTTAAATATATTGTATATTCAAATCCTTTACTTTCATAGTAAATATGAGGATATAATTCCATATCATTATTTATAGAATTACCAATCAATACATTATCACCACACATATAACGATGAGTGATATATGTAATATTCTCAGATTCATTGCGAACTTTCCACCAACCGAGTGTTTTATATATACTCGAGTCTTTCGGAAAATCCGCCTGCGCAAATAATACCGCTTTTGATAATAATAAAATGCAAAAATAAAAAAATATTCTCTTCATACAACTACTTTACCTTTTCACTCTTAAGTTTTTTATTTTTTATGTCTATTGTCGTCCTTACCTTATTCGATACATCTATAGATTTTACATTATTCTCTTTCTCAAATTCGTCCAGATTTTTTGCGTCTGATACATACGGAGATTCATTCCCAACTTGTGACATTGAATAACTTGTCACATCATTAAAATTTTTTCCAACGTTTGTTGGTTCAGTTCCCCCATTAGGCAAAAATTTAGTATCTACGCAAATCACATCACTCTTTTTTAGCTTTGAGGGAATTTCGCCCTCGTATATCCTGAAACTTGATTCAACCGTAATTGAATCTACCTTGTCTTTATCTATCCCAGCATAGTTATATTTATCTTGAAGTATTTCTTTTACTTCTTGGCTATACATTTTCCCATTATGAATTTTTGCCTCTCTTATTACCACTACGCTTTTTGATATCTTACTGCCATCACTGTTTACTATTGTAAAATTACTCTCTTGCGCTATGAAATATTTCTTTTCCTTTGCAAAATTTATATCATTGCTCCCCAATGACTTTGCCCAAATAGAAATTATTTCCCCAACATTATCATTAAAAGTATGATATATAGGACCACTACTGTAAGTACATTTCATCGGGTTCAACTCTGCCAATCCATAGGGATCGAATCTGCCCCATGGGTTGTTGCCGCAATAGATGTAGCAATTTAAACCGTCTATGTATTCCAGCGGATCGGGAGATATAAAGCCAGTTGCGCTTGTCGTTCGCCACCGTCGCCCTTCGTTTATATACCCATCGCGATACTTTGTATTGGATCTATACCGGTCGGAAGGTGAAATACCGTATGTCTCTATTATCGCACCAAATGCCTCATATAGATACTGTACGAGTATGGAACATTCGCTGTCCGTCGTCGCTACTATGTCTCCGCGCAAATTGTAATGCTTATAGTTTAGCCCGCTACTGTCCGCATCTTCTGTGTACAATAACCCTCCTACACCGCCCCCCATGTCCGAACCGCGATAAAGATATGTCGTATTCCCTGAATTTTTATCTATTACAGAAGTGCCACCTGAATAACTACCTTTATATCTATAGGTACCATTTGACGCATTTATACTTGAAACCAATCTACCTCTATAATCATAATTGTAAGTTGTCGTTCCGTCTACTTTCAATCGACCAAACCCATCATATTCATTATTACTTGATATACTTGTACTTTCATCGGGATATTCATAAGCTTTACTTATATAATTGCCAAATTCATCATATATACATGTCCCTTTTATTCCAGGATAAGCGTAATCACTATACATTTGATTTAATGAATTGTAGTAGTATATATTACCATCCCACACATTGTTATACCTATATTCCATATAACTTGTACAATTATCGGCGTTGTCATACGAATACACTTTTTGCCTTATATCATTTAAGTTATCATCGAGAGTAATGTTCTCTGTGGTTAACCTATCAAAATCATCGTATGTATTTTCCACTACTTGTGTATGGCTACTCGAAACTTGCGACACATATCTTACGTTACCGGCAGCATCGTATTTGTATTCGCCTGTTATTACACTCGTGCCGTCGGGCTTTTTAGATGTGGTGGAAGTCAGGCGGTTTAAAGTGTCGTAGGTATTGGTTATAATTATGCCGTTCGGATACATCTGCTTCACTATATTACCGTTGAGATCGTATGTATATGTTGTGACTCGCCCCTTCTCGTCCGTCAGCTTCTCAAGACGATTGTTGCTGTCGTACTTCGCAGACAGCGCATGCGTATAACTTCCGTCGGAAGATATGCCGTAGCGCGAAAATACGCGGTTGCCATTCTCGTCGTACCCGTAAGCGTGCATATAGCCGCCGTTGGTTTCGCTCGTCGTGCGCCCCATGGCATCGTACGTATAGCTTACGTCGTTTACGGACAGTATGCGCCCGACGGCGTCGTACGCATAATTATAGGATACGGGATTTTCATCGACGTAAGTATCACTATGCTTTTTTAGGCGGTTGCGGCTGTCGTACTCGTAAGACGTGCCAATATCGGCGGTCAGGTTCAGAGCATTGTATGTGTACGGACGCTGGCGCGTTGTTTCAGTGCCTACACCGTAGCTTGCGAGCGTCCTGCGGTTCATGCCGTCGTATGTGTATTCCGTCCGGTTCCCCTTCCCGTCTACCACAGCCGTCAACCGGCCGTCGCAGTCGTATTCGGAAAGCTCGGTTATGCTCGAAGTTCCACCGTAGTTGCGAATTTTCTTTACGGGCTTATTTTGGTAGTCGTATTCATACTTCATCTTGCGCCCGCCGGCGTCGGTTATGATAGTCGGATTCCCGTTCATGTCGTACTCCACGGTATCGACCAAGTTTACTGTCGAGCTTTCGGTTCCATCATAGCAACTAACCGAATGGCGGGTTGTTTTTGTGCGCCGCCCAAGCAGGTCGTATTCGTGCGTCTTTATATTGCCATTGGCGTCGGTTTCCTTCACGACATTGCCGGCGGCGTCGTACTCCACCCTGCTCGTCGGACGCCTGTACGTCTGCGATCCGCCGATTTCAACAGCAACCGCAGGGCTCAACTTTTCAACCACGCGGTTGCGCTGGTCGTACAACATCCCGTATTCAAAACCGCGCGCGTCCGTTCTACAAATCATATTACCGTTTGCGTCGTATGTGTATGTCTCATACGGACGAACTGATGCGCCATGACCGTCCTCAACTTGCGGAAATGTCTTTCGGGAAAGCTGCCCTGCCAAATCGTATTCGTAGTCTATCCGCGCTCCAAGCTCGTCGGTCTCACTCAAAACAGCACCGTTGCCGGTATATGTGTAAAGCTTTACGGTAGCGTCCGGATTCGTCTGCGACACGGGCTTGTCAAAAGAATTATACTGAAATAGTGTTATGTTGCCAAGCGGATCAGTCTTCTTCACCACGTTGCCGAACATGTCAAACTCGCTGCTTTCAACGGACTCCAACACTTCTCCGCCTTCGTCCTCGCCGTACTCGGATATGCTCTTTAACGGCCTGTAAAGCACGTCATACTCATACCGCTTCACTACCCCCGCGCCGCTCACGCTGCGCGTAGGCTTGAACCCGTCAGCGGAAAACATCGCGGACCCGCTGTTCGCCCCGTACTCAAACGTCGCGGTGGATTTCAACGCTCCGGACGAATCGTATTTCTTCTCCCAAACGCGCCTGCCAAGCGCGTCGTAGCCGTACTCTACAGCGTTGCCGTTGGGATCTTCAACGCGCTCAAGCAAACCCATTCCGTTATACTTATTTTCGGTCCGAGCGTAGCTCTGCCCCGAAACCTGCCGCTCCGAAACCTCTATGTTGTGCATGGCGTCGTACTCATACCTCGACACCGCCCCGCGCTCGTCCGTCTCGCTTACCTTGCGCCCTATGGCGTCGTACTCAAACGCGCGGAATGTAGCGTCCGGATTCTCAACGCGCACAAGCCTGTTAAGTGCATTGTAGACATAGCGCGTCGTATTCCCGTTGGCGTCCGTCTCTGAAATCTTCCTGCCGTTGCCGTTGTATTCCATGTATCTCGTGCCCGCCGCGTTCTCCATCTGGGCAACACGCCCGGAAGCGTCCGCAACATACTCCGTCACGATATCCTTATCCGTCCCCGCGCCGTCAACAATCGTCGCCTTCGTCAAAAACGCGGGGAAATCGGAGTCCGCATATTCGTTAAGCGTCGTCTTCTCCGCCTGACCATCAAAACCTAATACCTGTTCCTGAATACGCAAATAACCTGCCGAGTCAAGCGTCCAAAGTGTCTGTCGCGAATATTCTTCCGCACCAGATGCCCTGTGCTTTACTGATGTCATAACGCGCGTCGACGAATTGTAAACATACTCAGTAACATTCCCAAGCGCATCCGTCTGCTTGGTAGGATCAGAATATCGCGCAGCTTCGTAAGTGCCGTCTTCTAAACGGCGCGATGCATAGTTTAGTTTGACTTCTGTGGACGATAACGGAAGCTCATCCGCATATTCAAATGTCGTCACATTTCCAGATATGTCCCTTACTTTTTTAACAGCCATTCCAGCTCCAATATCAAACTCGGCTGTCTCATACAAATTTTCCCCACCTTCCACTGGCGCCGTACCAAGATACTCTATCTTCATCTTAGGATAGTATACCATAACAGGCACAGTAAAAGGATCACTTGGTCCTTTTCCGTAAGCATCGCTAAATGACGGCATTTCCTCTATGACAACTCCATATTCAGAAATATTTCCTCCGTCTACCCATGTATACCGAATCTGATTTCCATTCGGGTCGGTGACTGTAGTATTGCGCGCAGCCTGCGACGAATACGCCGAAGCAAGAGAATAAACGTTGCCGGTTGGCGTCGGATTTGGGACTATAAAAGAATAGGAACTAAACTGGCTCACCAACGGTGAGGGAGCGTCTTCACCAGCGCGCGCAGGCGCCCTAATCGTAACTTTCGAAACTTTTCGAGCTCCGCCATTCTGCGCATACTACACGTTCTCCCTTATTGAAAAAATTCCCCCCTTAGAAACCACATCATCCGGAGCACCGTTAGCGCTTGACACCATATAGTTCGTCTCGAATGGTGCATATTCAAACTCGTAAACATTCCCCGCACCGTCTGTTATTTCACTTAAATCAAAATGGCAATGCGAAAAATCCGAGAACACCTCGCCTCCGCTAATAATATGCCAAATATCTTTTTCGTAGGTCACACCGGTGTAAGCATAATTAAAAAGCATTTCAGAAGTATCCCCATCCATTAAAGAGACAGATGTAAGTGCGTAGAAACCATCATACAATCCGCGAGTCTCATAGCTGGAAAGATTATCGCTATTATGCCCAAAATAATCGTAGGAATACGCTATTTTTACGCCCTCCGGACCGTATATTGAAGTGACATTTCCGTCATAGTTGCTTTCTATGCAAATAAAAACATTAGGGTTTTTATTATAATATATGCGGGAAGGCAACAAAAGTTTCTCGTCATATTCCGAATCCTGATATTCATATATGAGCGCATTCCCGTATTTATCCTCTACACGCTTCAATCGGTAGTAATCGTACGAAATTATAGGATAACCATTAGAAAATCTGTTAGACGGTATAGAGCGTATAGCTTCAATATTTTCAAATTCTAGACGAGTACCATATTTCTTCTCAAAAATCAATTTCCCGTCAGAATTGAAATATAACTTATTTAGAAAAGATTGGGCGTCGCTTTTTGAATTTGGCATAGGATAAAATTTGCGCATATTACCCGTCCCAGTAATAGCGAATGAAAATGACATCCCATTTTCATCTGTCACGCGAGCCATCGAAGGAGAGGTTATTGAACTTAGATCGTTTGTTGTCGTAAGTTCCAAAACTACACTCGGCGCAAGATTGCTAGACCACCCTGCCCCAAAAGGCGAATCCGGACGTTCATGCGGACGTAATCCATTTCTTAATGTCCATGATTCCTGTGAATAATTTCTGCGGACAGCCAGAACTAATTCGCTATTGGGTATAGGTTGTATATAATCTACGCAGTCATGGCGGAGATTTAGCGTAAGAGCATCTATGAATGTCTCCGGAGGGGAAAAATCGCTTTCGGACTCCGTTTGTGGCTTATCATCGCTTATTGGACGGCCTAGCAGAGATATTTTTCTATATTTTGGCCCTGATGATTCGCTTGCAGGCATTGAGAATTCCCTCCCCTCAAATTTGATACGCCATGCCGGGATAGGACAATTTATATCAATAAACCCTTGTGAACCAAGTAAAGTTGATCCTCTTAGATCATTATCTTCTTCCTCTTCGCCACTATTATCAGAACCTTCGGAAGGCAAATAATATTCCGGTATCATTCTTTTCCTTAAATTGGAAAAAGATATAGTTGCCCAACCGCTTTCGTTGACATCGGAGACGTAGATTTCAAAATACATGCTTCCAGTTATATCCCTTCTACATAATGCGCTGTTGCCCCATTCATCATCGACATTCCCTCGAACCCTAACACCGTTACCAACAGAGACCACACACTCGTCAACGCCGCCTCCTATCATAAGTTTGCGAGTGCCTTTTTTCCCGATTTTTATATCTTTGCTTTTATACTCTTCAACACTCATTCCATAGAGCCAAAATCCAACATCTACCATACAGGAATATGAAAATGCATAATCTTCTAAAAACCCGTCGCCCGTATGATTGACCTCCCCATGGACTGCATTTTGCAAACCAGTGTGTGCCCTGTAGAATTTTAAACCGTTCTCAACCTCTTCTGTCACATATATAAAACTTATATCGTTTAAAATATATGTCGCCAACGAGGCATACTCCTGTCTTACCTCGACATTGCCAATTTCCCCATATGAACTCCAATTACATAAGCTAAGATAGCCTGGCAAAACAGACTTTATAAAACTCATTTCAGATTCATCGTCTACCGGAAACCCCGGCATAAAAGCATGCGTTACACTACAATTATTAAGGATTATATTTCTTCTCAAGTCGTATGTTATATCATAACTAGTAGCGCCATACCCGTCGCACGGAAACTTGCTTTCATCGTCTGGATAGATATAATAATAATTATACACTTCAATCATTCTGGTTGCAATCGAGTAAATATTAGGAATGCCGCCTCCATCTACCTCGTACTCTGGACATATATCTACATATTTAAAGTATTCGTGGGCTGGCGTTGTCATGGGCGTAGACGCAGGAATTTCATCAACAAAAGAAAATATTTTTTTCTGGGAGGAATCTGAAATAAGAGACGCAGTTACTGCGTACATTCTGCCAGTCCCCTTTGTAAAAATTAAAGAAGCTTCTCCATTGGAATCGGTAGTTACTTGCGTCGCGCTTATCGATGCCCCTCCATCAGCGGGGCCAAGCGAGAAAGCAACAGATACATTTGCGACCGGATTGCCGCGCATGTCGCGTACTCTTACCTTAATCTGGTTTTCGCTATTATCCGCACACCTGACACTGGATGCACTAACGGCTTCAAGGACAAGCGAAGCGGCAGCTGCATATTCCTGAGATGTACCGTCTAGGCCTTCATACCACCCGGATGGAAATCCGTCTGAAGAAAGCGGCAACAGGTCGTTAGTTAGAATTCTCCATGAAAACAAATACTTTAACTGTGCGGTATTAACCGCCTCGTAATTTGCATCATAATCCTCCCCCGTAGGGTTTGACGGGAACTGGGGCCATGGATATTTCTGGGCAGCGCCTTGAGATCCTCCGCTAATAAGCTCTATCCCGTTGTAGTCTACCAACTGAGGATTTGTTTGGGAAATTTCGTAAAGTCTGTCAAAAAAAGGTTTCGCAACGGTTTTAAGCTGGCCCGCGTTTGCAACCTCATAATTTGAATCTCCAATTGACGATGAAAGTAAAGTTTGCCGGAGTGAATTTACAGAATCTCCAGCGCCGCCATATCCAGCGAGTTTTTCATTCATCTCATCTGCACCCTTTACTGCCATATTCTTAAGCTGCCCCACATTTGCCGCTGACATTGCATCCTTACGTCCATCCACGGATAAGTGGCGCGAACCTATCTCTCCCGCACCGCGCGCCTCCCACCATTCTGGTATCTTGCCATCGGCAAGTGCTGCAGAGAAAACGGATACCGTTAGGAATATAATTTGCGCAATTTTCAAATCTACAAAATTTTTCATAATTCGTCTATGGCTATTGAGATTCTGAAGATTCGCCTGTTGATTCGCCGAATATTCCCATTGAAATTCCGCCGCCGGGGGATTTTATCTTAAGCTTTCCGTTTATTTTTGTATTTCCGTTTTTCAGTACCACAAGCGCATTCGAACGCTCAGTCTCTGACGTACCATTCCCGACGACAAGTAATGGATCGCCTCCATTCCATTGCGTTTTGCTCGCCGTCGGGAACTCGTTTAGATTGTATGAACCTAGAGTAATTTGCCCAAAACATTCGGAAGTCGCATATGCACCTATCGCATATGCATTCGCCGCTTTTAAGACTTTTGCACTTTTGCCTATAGCGTAAGAATTGCCAAGCATCGACACAAGGGACTGATCATAATTTCCCTCTGCGTTTACAGGGTCCGCGGTAAGACCGTTGACATACGCATTTTCACCTATAGCATACGAATTGTTAGAGAAGTCAATCCTCGCTCCGTTACCCATTGCAAAAGCCCCTATCCCCGACTGAGGATATTCGGTTTCTGACAATGTGACGATAAAATTAACTATAGCATTCTTGCCTATTGCAAAAGAGCTCTCGGCATACATTACGCTCGCTCCGGATCCGAAAGCCATTGAGTAGTCGCTATGAGCCATCTCGACATTGCTTCCGAAAGCCATTGAATAGGAACTATTGCTTTGGGATATATTATCCCCCATCCTGAAACTGTAGTTATTTTCGCTTCCGAGAGTCGAATTTCCCAAAACGAAATTGTATGTTCCGGATTCCAGTTCATTATTCTTGCCAACCATGAAAGAGTAATCGCTGTTGAGAGAGTTTCCTTCGCCAAAACATATCGAGTAGTCGGATAGCACAGTCGTTTCTGAATTGCCCGAAACAATTGAATTTGCCCCGGAAACTACTGCTGCTCCGATGGACACGGCACCCTCGACGCGCAAGTTGCCCTCCGTGACGGAAGCCGTTGCGGGATCGTCTTGAATAAGCACATTGCCTTGTTGGATAATTTGAGTCTGTGCGGTTGCAATTGAAGCCAGCAACAATGCGGCAAATATTATTATTTTTCCCGATGCGTTCATATTTATGACTCCTTAATTGCCGCTCTGCGGTCTGGCGTATTCACCCATAGACAGGTCGCCACCGGCGTCGCGAATTTTCACTTTTCCGGCGATTTCTGCGTCGCCGTTTTTCATAACCACAAAAGCGTTCGAGCGTTCTGTATCTGATGTCCCATTACCCAGTACAAGCAGAGGATCCTGCGGGTTCCACCCGCTTTTATTCGCGCCTTGAAAACTATTAAAATTATACGATCCGAGTGTTATCTGCCCGTAGCATTCGGAAGTAGAATTAGAGCCTATAGCGTAAGCGCATCCAGTATTTAAAACTTTGGCATTTGCGCCTATTGCGTACGAGTTTTTGCCGACATCATAGGAACTAGAATCCAATAATCCTTCTACAACCGAATTATTCCCTATTGAAAACGAACCTCCGGAATATTCTACATGTGCCCCGTATCCCAAGGAATAATTTCCATAATATGAACTATATTCGGGGTTATAATTAATTACATGGGCACTTTTCCCAAATACAAATGAATATAAAGAAAACCTACTATCCGCCCCTTGCCCAAATATGAAATTTTCATCGGAATGAACTAGGTAAGAACGACTTCCAATTAAAAAGACAGATCCGGAAGCGGTAAGACTGTCATTATTTCCATGTGCAAAAACAGTATAATAAGAACTTAAGATTGCTATCGACTTTCCTATTACTGCATTTTTTGAAGTATCGATAACATCAAATTCTTGCCCAATAGCCAAAGAATATCCAAGACATTGCGCACCGCCACCAAACGCTATTGAATATGTCCCGCCATCCGTACTCGAATTTCCAGCGGAAAGGTTATTTAGAGATGCTGATGTATCTCCAAGCGCTATCCCTTTTTCAACTCGAAGATTTCCCTCGGCAGTTTGCGAAGTATCGGGATCGTCGCAAATGGAAACATTTCCAAGCTCTATTATCTGCGTTACATTCTGCGCAAAAACCGCCGAAACAAATAGCACAAATATGGCCCCTAATAATAGATTCTTAAAAGGCATCATTGTTCTCCTCCTTTTATTATGGCAGTGCCTTGTGTACGTATTATAAGAGTTTTTCCGGGCATGGACACTACCCCTGCTCTATGCGGTTTATTTGAATTTCCGGATAAAACTATCTCGCTGGACTGCGTACCGTTTGCCTCTGCGCTTTTGAGAGCCCCGTGAACAGTGCGCTTTGGTCCTGTTCGCCCAGCGGCATATGCGTATTCTCCTGTATTTTCAGGGTCAATACCAAAGGTTGTGGAATAGGTTGATTTTTTAGATTTGCCTTTCATAGATTCACCC